>Ga0075163_10001794_pt1 | contig 28991 bp, 19 predicted proteins | sample JI1023141ADNA_FD_71478 | JGI IMG/M metagenome (GOLD analysis project Ga0075163, IMG submission 71478) | Wastewater effluent complex algal communities from Wisconsin, to seasonally profile nutrient transformation and Carbon sequestration -... | ecosystem: Engineered > WWTP > Effluent > Algae...
TGGAACCAACAGATTATGAGTCTGCTGCTCTGACCATTGAGCTAAGGGCCCTTAAGAACATTCTGAAGTTTAGAAAGATTATTAAAACTTTTTTGCTGTTTGAAGGCGGCATTATTGCATAGTTAAAAATCGTCTGCAACCCATCCAAGCAATGTTTTTTACTCAAAAATTGCAAAACTAATCATCAATTAATAGCATAATATCTTTTCATCTCTTAAAATACCTTTTTCTTAAATCTAATCATCTAAAATAATGTATTTTTCAAAAAGGTAAAAATAATGAAATATTTTTCTTATTTGTTCTTTCTATTTTATTTAGTCTTTTTTAGTGCAACCCCTAGTTTTAGCCAAACAAAATCTTTAAGCATTGATTACTATGTTAAATTAACAAGTGTTGAAGATCAGCTTTTTCATGTCCGCACAGAAGTTAAAAATATTTCCCAAGACCAAGTAGATCTTTCACTCCCTGCTTGGACTCCTGGCTGGTATACAATAGAAAATTATGCAAAAAATATCTTAAGATTTAAAATCACTAACTCAAAAGGCGAACTAGTCCCTTATCAAAGAACTCGCAAACAGGCTTGGCAGGTAGTAACTAAAGGTCAAGAAAGCATTAATATAGATTTTGACTACCGTGCTAATGTCTTAGCGCTTAATCAAGCAAAAATTTCTCAGGATTTTGCTTTTTTTACTGGTATTCAGCTATTTTTACAAATAGGTAACTATAGAAATATCCCTGTAACAGTCCATTTTGATACACCTAATAATTGGAACATTATTTCTGCATTAAAAGAAACTTCTGATCCTAAAGTATTTACAGCTAAAGATTATGACACTCTAGTAGATTCCCCTACACAAATGGGTAAATTTGACCTTACTCGTTTTGAAGTTGATGGAAAACCCCACTATTTTATCGCTACACCTGTAGGAGTTTTTTCCCCAGAAAAAACAGAGAAATTTACTAAACTTCTTTCTCAAACAGCTTTAGCACAAAAAGATATTTTTAAAGATTTGCCCTATGAAAAATACTTATATTTTTATTTCTTTACACGTCCTGAATCCAATGCTGGAGGCGCTTTAGAACATGCTAATTCTTTTGTAGCTTTTGCTCCTAATGGTCAAAATGCTACGCCAGAAGGTTTAATTGGAACAGCATCACATGAGTTTTTTCATATTTGGAATGTAAAACGTATTCGTCCAGCAGAAATGTGGCCATATGATTACTCAAAAGAAAATGAAAGCCCGCTGCTTTGGGTATCAGAAGGTTTTACAAGCTATTTTGGCCCTTTAGCACTTTATCGTGCTGGGATATATAACAAAGAAGTTTTCTTAGGCATTATGGCTAATTTAGTTACTAATATTGAAAATAATGAGGCGCATGCTTATATTTCTCCTTCAGAATCATCTGCATCAACTTGGCTAGGATATGATACTGGTACAGCTTTTGAGATTTCTTACTATACAACTGGAGCAAATTTAGCAGCATTACTAGACTTAGCTATTTTAAATGATACAAACGGACAAATAGGATTAGATGAAGTGATGCGTACACTTTATAAAGAGCATTATCAGCAAAATAAAGGGTTCTCGACCAATGATTTATTAGAAATAATTAACAAAATAACTAAGCGTAATTACCAGGATTTTTTTCAAAAATATGTTTGGGGATTTGAGCCTATTGCTTATGAAAAATTTTATAACTATGCTGGATTTTCGGTTAAAAAGAATCAAACTAAGCGTGCTGTTTTAGGGTTAACTCCTACTATTACTGAAACGGGTGAAATTCAGATAAGCGAAATTACCCTTAATGGCCCAGCAGCAAAAGCAGGGTTACAACGCGGTGACATACTTCTATTTGTTGATGATCTTGAACCTCAGCGCAGATTAGCACAAGTATATGACTATTTAGCAACAAAGCTTGATCAAAATGTAAAAGTACGTTTTCGCCGTAGTGGAGAAGAAAAAAATACAAACCTAAAAGTAGGGTTTCGAGAAGAAATTAAATATGAGATTAATGAAGTAGAACAACCAAGCCCTGAGCAATTAAAAATCCGTGCAGCTTGGTTACAAACTATTACTAAAGCCAGCGCACAAACAGCAAATTAATTAAATCTAATCCCTTTAACTAGTTGGGTATAATCAAAATATGGAACTTTTAGAATTATTAAAAACACATTCTGTTAAAACCGTACATGACACCTTAGGTATTAAAATTGAGGAACTAGATCCTAAACGAGTAGTTTTATCAATGGAAGTAACTGAGCATGTACACCAATTTACTAGAATTATGCATGGTGGTGTTTCTGTTGTATTGGCAGAATCTGCTGCCTCTATTGGAGCAGCATTAAACACAGATTTATCTCAATTTACTCCTGTTGGTGTAGAGATAAATGCTAATCACTTGCGATCTATTTCTAGAGGAATAGTAACGGCTATAGCAACCCCAGCCCACATAGGCGCTAGGTTAATGGTATGGCAAATAGAAATTCGCGATCACCGACAACGCTTAGTTTGCACTTCTCGTTGCACTTTAATGTTAAAACCCGGTAATGCAATTAGGTCTGCTCGTGGAGAAATTTAACTTTATTGATTTTGTTGGGTAAATGTGAGGGCGAACCTATGTGTTCGCCCTTCTTTACTCTTTTTTAAGAAGGCGAACACACAAGTTCGCCCCTACTCACGTCAACTTTTGTAAGTTTTATTGGAACATATTTATGATATGGAGTTCCTGCAATTGGATCCATATCTTCACTTGATGTTAATTCATTAATATGTGCTCCTGTTTTAGAACGATCTCCTGAGCTATTTGGGTATTCTAAACCATACCCATGAGGTAAGGTTACTAACCAACGTTGATTTGTGTCATTAACTTCAACTCGGACAATAGCACTACCTCGTTTTGATTCACATTTTACCCAATCCCCATTAGATATTCCTAAACTTGTTGCATCTTCAGGGTTTATTCTAAGAGCACCCTCTGGATCATTTTTTCTCCAAGCAGGATCTCTATAAATGGTATTTGCATTATATGAGCGTCTTTCACCAGCACATAATACAAATGGGTAATCTTTTGTTGTGTCTTTAACTTCAAGTAAAGATAAGGCTTTAAGCATTTCTGGTATTTCTAAATGAATTTTACCATCTTTATGACGGATAAACCCCCAAGTATCTTCATACTCATTAATACTAAAAACCACTCCTGAGGGTGAAGAAAATATTGCATTAAACAATGATTCTCCTAGCTCAAAGTCTTCGCCTTGATGCCCTGCTCGCCTTACTGCTTCTGGATATTTACCTACAAATTGATGACTAGTTGCCCATAAATAAGCTGCTGATTCTGCACCTTTTGGAAGCGTTTTCCCAAGGGTTAGATAAAGAACAATAGGTGCATACTCAAATAGCTTAGGATATTTTGCTAGGGTTTCTTGAAACGCAACAGCATAATCTAGTCGTCCCTGTTCTGCTGCTTTGGCTAGTTGGCTTAAATCAGCTTCAAATACTCCCATAGCTTTTACTAATCTAGTGTAAATTTCTGCTTCTGAAAGTGTGCCAGGTAAAGGTTCAAATAATGGCTTACGCAGATGAAAAGCATTTTTAGGAAATTCCATGTTAAAAAATGTTGCTTCCCATTTTTCATATTGAGAAGAAGCAGGAAGCACATAATGAGCCATTTGTGCTGTTTCTGTCATTGCTACATCAATAACAACAAGTAAATCTAACTTAGCAAAAGCTTTACGATAAGCTTGAGTATCTGCCGCAGTAACAATAGGATTAGCACTATCAACAACTAATCCACGAGTACGATTTGGATGATCGTTATCTATTTCTTTTGGAAGAATATTTGGAGGTAATAAATTAGCTATAAAAGGAAACCCTGTTACTTGAGAACGCATTTGTTTAGTGCCTTCATCAGAATGTCCTATCATTGGTACTAATGCGGTATGAAAGTTATTTCCTCCTTTTTTACCAACATTACCTGTAACCAAATATAGCAAAGCTCTTAAATAAGAATTAAGTGTACTATTAAGAGTCTGCTCTATACCTAAATCAGTTCTTACTGCACAACTACTAGCTTGACTAATTAAATGAGCCGCTTGATAAACATCTTTTAACTCAATACCTGAATGTAGAGCATAATCTTCTATAGGTATATTGACTAGCGCATCATAAACAGCAGTAAAACCCGTTGTACGCTGTTCTAAAAACTTTTGATCATGCTGGTTTTCTTTTATGATTACAGCCAAAATAGCAGACATTAAAAACGCATCTGTACCAGGTTTTAATTGTAGATGTAAATCCGCCATAGCTGCTGTTTCTGTACGACGAGGATCAATAACAATCATTTTACGATTGGGGTCTTTATGAATTTCCTGAAGAATCTGTCTAGCATTACGTATCCCATGTGATTGCCAAGGATTAGTCCCAATAAATACTACAACCTCAGCATTTTCTACATCTTCGCTTAAATGACAATTTTGCCTACCATAAAGCCTACCATCTACCCAAAAACCACCCGTTTTTTCTTGAGCTAGAGAAGTGTAGTAATTTGAGGTTTTCATGGCTAACCGTAAAGCTTTAGCATAAGGCCCAGCTAAATGATTACCTTGGCCACCTCCACCATAATAGGCTAGACTATGCCCTCCATGACTATCACGTAACTTTATTAATTCTGCTGCAATTTCTGTAATTGCTACATCCCAAGAAATTTCCTCAAATGTTCCATCTTTACGCCTGCGCAATGGAGAAGTAAGCCTATCTTTATGATTTTGATAAAAGTTTAGACGCTGTGCTTTTTGACAAAGATATCCAGTAGAAACCGGATGAGCCTTATCACCTCGAACTTTTACTATATTTAATCTATCTGTTTCTACTTCAATGCCACAATTACGGCTGCAAAGTATACAAGCAGTAGGTTGCCATTGTTTAACTCTTTCTGTTTGACTCATAAGCTCTCCTTTGTAGTCTTATTTTTCTCATTAGTTCTTAATTAAGAACTTAAGATTAGCTTAATAAAGTAAAATCTACGAGCATTTAATTAATGGCAAAATCACATACTATAGGATTATGATCTGATATTTGCTCACTGTTTTCTAATAAATTAGCAATTGTAATTGGACTAATACTTTTTGTCTGAGGGTCTGTTATTTGCCCTGTCTGTAAAGCATTTATCCCACGAGCAAAAAAATAGTCTAGCCTAAAAGCTAAGTGGTTATTATAAGGCACTAACCTATGGTCAATCCGTGATTGTAAAAAACTAGGCATTTTTTTAGCTTCATCTACTCCACTAATAGCTGTAGAACAAGTAGGTAAATCATCATTATAAGACTCAAAACCAAAGCCTTTTTCTTTAGCACAATTAAAAAGAGGTTCATATTTTTCTGGATGTTGTAATTGATAAGCCAAGCTTTGAGGAGTATTAAAAGCTAGTCTAAGAAAACCCATTAAAGAATAAAGAAAATTACCTCGCTTAAAAGTACCAACATTTAAGTCACCAGCAATAATGACAGGATTATTGTTTATAGGTAATTTATCTAGTGCTTGTAAAATTGTAGTAAACTGTTTTGCCCTACAATCTGGAGTGTAGCGGACTTCTAAATGAGTATTAGCTAGCCAAACAATTTTTTTCCCTAAATCAACCTCTGCTATTAGTGCTACTCGTTCACCATAACGTTTTTCACTAAATTGATATGTATCAAAACAGCTAGGCAATCTTACAGAATGAATAGATAAAATAGGATAGCGTGAAAGTATTGCATTACCATGTAAAGCTTCTTGGTTTTCTCCTAGTAAGTTAAGTTCTGACCCAACGCCTTTAGTTAGTTCTAGATACTCAGCAATATAATAGACATGCATACCTAATCTTTCTGCTAGTTCAAAAGCAATATTACGGTTTTGTGTTCGGTTCATCCCTAGGTCTACTTCATTAAGTGAAATAATATCACTCCATTGTAAAATAGGATCTTGGCTAAAAAGAGAAGCTATTGCATTAAGATGTTTTCCTCGCTCTATATTCCAATGAGTTAAGCGTAAAAACTCTTTTAATCTAGGTTTTGTATGAATTTGTTTTTGTTGCCAAATATGATTAAGGATTAAGTCTAATTGCTTATGATTTTCAGTAAAAAAAGTAGATTTATAAAGGTCTTGTCTAGTATTAAACTTGCGTAAGCTTGCCAGTAATTCTTGATAATTAGCAGGAATAATTGTTTGTGAGTTTAATAAGTCTTTTTTAGTAGCTTCTTGATGTGAAGAAGTGGTTATCACTTATGGTTTCCTTTTGCTTATTTGGCCTTTTAATATATAAAAAAACATAATTATTCCTACTATGCCATAGCCATTTTCTAAAAAAATCCTAGTTTGTCGCTCTAAGGTATGTGTAACTAAAGTATCAATGGCTGATATTGCGCCACTTAATAAACCTAACAAAAGTAGGCTTAATATTAACTTTGTTTTTATAGATATTTCACGCCAAAATAAAAACATTGATACTAAAGTTATTATAAAAACAATAACTGTTGTAATGGCAACACAAGTGATAAATAGAGGGGAAGAGTTTATTAATAATCTACCTAACCAAAGTGTAGCCATAGTTAAATTTACTCAACCATTGATTCTTTATCTAATTTTGCTAGTTCTGCCTTCATTTGCTCAAAAGCAGAGCTATCATATTTAGAATCTTTTGGTGGTAGTTTAACAAACCCTGCTTCCAATCTAGTGCAAATGCTCTGTAAGAAGTAAGAGGATGAGTTCCTAAAATAAATCTTTTCAGTTTTTTTACTGTACCAATAGTTTTATTATTGTCTTCAATTCTTTTTAATACTGCTGAAATAGCACGAGGGTTATAGCCTGCTCGGTAAGTAGTATAAAAAGCTTGTTGGTCAGCTTTTAATTCATCAAATCTAGCTATTCCACTAAGTTTTTCCAACACTCCAGCAACTTTATTTTTTTCATAAGCAAGTAAGAGTTTATCTAATGCCACTTCTACTTCTTCTTGACTACTAACCTTGCGTATTCTTACCAGAACAAATAATTGACGTGTTAGGGTTTTTTGTAAATGAGCATAAGTATCATGTGCAATTTCATGTGCAAGCACTCCTGCTAGCTCATCTTCTGTTTCTACTGCTTGTAGTAGACCCTTTGAGATAACAATTTTTCCATCACCAATAGAAGTAGCATTAGGGGCTTCGCTTTGGGTAATAATAAACTTAAGCTTTGTATTAGGCACAATTGTGTAAGCACCTAGAAAAGTTCCAAGTTCATTAACATAATTTTCTATTAGTGGATTTTTTAAGCGAAAACTATCATCTATTTGAATTCTTTCAATTGCTTGAGTAAGCCACTCAGAGGCTTCACCCTTGAAAATATTTACACCTTCCCAAGGAATTGGCCCAAATGGGCCTTTATTCTTTGCTCGTGGTTGAGGTGCTTGCCATTCTAATTTGGTTACACTATTTTCAGTTATGGGTTCTGATTTGCTTGGGTTTGCAGGTGGAGGTGGTAATTCTAACTCTAGTCTAACTTCTTGTTTTGTTTGTCCAATATTACTAGTAGGCTTATTTTCTGCTTCTGGTTCTGGTTTATTTTCTGGCTTATTTTGAGTAGATGGAATAGGTGGAGTAGGCTCTTGAGTTCCTTGTTGAGCAAAAACCAAGCTAGAAGCTAATAAAATTGATAAAACAATACTAATTAGTTGTTTATATTTCATAAATGCCTCAAAACTCAAGAGTTGATGAAAATAACCCAATACAAAATTTTAAGAACTTTAAGAACTTTAAGAACTTTAAGAGCTTAAAGAAGAATCTAGGTTTTCACATTTTAAGCAATTTAACTTAGCCCCTAGCTTTTCTTCCCGACCTTGTAAAGTTATAACCCAAGGCCGAGAAACCAGTGGTGGGTTGTGCCTCATATGCTGATTATGTCCACAATCAAGCTCTGCTACCCAATGATTTTCTTCATCAGTATGAAAACCAACAATCTTTCTTTCCATACTATTTTAATTTGTTGTGCCGCTAAGGATTTGTATATCATCAACATACCAACCATCAGCCGTAGTTCCACTATCAGAAACTAAACGAAAACGTACACGTACTTTTTTTCCATCAAATTTACTTAAGTCAACTGTAGTTTGATTAAAATCTTTTTGTTCTCCAGTAAATGCAGCTATAGCCTGCCAAGGTTGTTGGGGAAGTTTTACTTCTACAAAACCAAAATCAAAGCCTCTTTCAAGCTGATATTTTTGCCAAAAAACTAAACGGCTACCTAAAAGCCCTGTTAAATCAACCTTTTTAACTTTTAACATTGCACTTGTTTTGTTTTGATAATTTCCATTTGGGCTATCTGTCCAAGACCTTGTTGGGCTATGTGAAAACATAGTGGTCAATTGCCATTTTGCATCAGGGGTAAAATTGGTAGTACCATTTTCTAAAGAATCATCAATTAAGCTCTTTAGCCTTAAAACACGGGCTGTTACACTTGTTTGAGTAGGTTGATCTTGATTATTTCTACTATCTTGATAAGTAACTTGAATTGTATCTCCAATATTTGATCCTAATATTTTATCTCCAGGATTATTACTAGTAAAAGAAACTTTGATTGATCCTAAAAACTGTCCTGGGACTAGCTCATCTTTAGTAAGAAATAGCTGTTCGCGATCTCCTGTTTTTTGGCTAGTAACTAAAACATCTATTGTAGATTGTTGTGTTAGGTCAGCATCACCTAAACGGATTTGGATATTTTCGCCATCAAAATAAGACCCTTTGTCTAGACTAACGACACCTGTTTTTTGACAATAGGGCGGAATATCAAAAGCTTGTTTTACTTGGCTAGTTGTGCCTAAAGAGCTAGCACTAAAACCAATACCTCGTTTAGCAAAACCTTGCCAAATCATACATTGATTTACACCATCATTATTTATTTGATCTGCAAGAAGGATAGCATCCCGGCCATCAATCATTGATGGATTAACAGGAGTAATTTTTAAAGCATCTGTAACTAGCTGCTCAATCATTTGCTTACCAGTCTGAAAACCATAAGCCTCAATAAAATTAGCTCTTACTTCCCAAAGGGCTTGGCACCAAACTTCACCAACATTATGAATTTCTGTTGTATTTTTAGTAAACCTAGTTTGAGTTGGGTCTATATCAGCATAAGTAAGAGGGTTAACGCTCATTTCTGTACTATAAGCAAAACGACGAATACCTTTAGTAAAATCACGCGTAACATAACTTCCATAAGGATAACTAGCTCTAAAATTATCATCAGGTTTACTTAAGATAGACATTGCATACCAGTCTGACCACCCTTCACCCATTCCTGCTGATTGTGTACCTAGAAGTGAAATAACATTTTGTGGGCCACCTACTAAACGTGTAGTAAGTCCATGAACATATTCATGAATTATTACTTCAGCATCATAGGCTGAATCAATTTTAGGGCTAGCAGTTTTCCATAAAAACACTTGCATCCTACCAGCAAAACCATCTTCTGAAGCACCAAAGCTAGCATTATTAAACCCGCTTCCGTCTTGGGCTTCAGCAATAACAGGATCTCCCCCTTGTCCACCTTTACCAAAATTATCTACTTGAAAATTACCTGCCGATTCATCAAACCCAAGTTTATAGAGATAGTCATGAGTAAAATTTGTCCAATAAAATAGGTTTGTTACAGCAGCAGAAGGAAATAGTTCTGGCTCTTGGCCTTGGGTATTTAGCATTAAAGGAAAATCAAAACTTAGGTTTGTGACTTGAGGGCGAAAGCCATTGCCAGTATCTCTTGCTTCGCGATCTGTTTGAGCATCAGCGTTATTACCTCTAGTAGTGTTGCTTGAATCTAACCATCCATTAGGTGAAGCAACCTTGTCACCGTTAGTTGTAACTAGTTGACGTTCTGCAAATGGAGGATTAGTAGAAACAAAAGGTAAGTTTGGCTGAGGAGTATTGCTAGTAAAAACCCTATAACTAGGTGTTTTATCATCAAAATACCAAGTTAAGTTAGCTCTAAGTAAAATTGTCCCTTTTCTACCATCAACTAAAACTAGATAACTATTACCTTGTTTATCAGACACGCGCACTTGCCAAGCTGGTCGGAGTTCTTGTTTACATTTTTCTAAGGATCCATCACCACAATATCCAGGAAGATTAGTTTTCTTTTTTCCTCCTGACATTGAAAATAATACTAATTTAGGTCGGGAATTTTCACTAAACATTACACTAGGGCTAAACCCTAGTTCTTGAGAAGCTAAGTTTATTGCTTCTTGAGGAGAAAGGTTTAATTTTAAGTTACTATTTGAATCAATATTTGAGACTAACTCATTATTTAGCAACATAAGCTGACCATCACGGTTTAATACTGCACGAAGTTCAGCACCAAAAATTGGTAAACCTTGATATTGTTGTTCAAAAACAATATTTTGCATTCCATTATGTTTTGTTTGATAGTTATTAACTATTTTTAATGAATCTAGTTCCAAATTTAAGTTATAAACTTGCAAGTTATCGCTTAAAAAGTTTTTTATGATCTTTTCTGGCAAGTCTTGGCTAGGAGTTGTTAAAGGTTCACTATAGCTAAACATTAAATGAGGTGATGTTTGATTATTTCTCCACCTTATTTGTAGATTCTCTATATTTGACTGTTTTGGTTTAATAGTAGTTTGCAGTCCTAATTTAGAGTTATGCTCTACTAAGTAGTTTACATCTCTAATATCAAAATTATCAAAACCAGAGTAAATGTCATTACTTGCTAAAGTACCTTGTTTAAGAGGGTTTTGCTGATTTGAATTAGCTTGCAAATGTTTTATAGGAGCAACTGTAGGCAATACAAATGCTAGTAAAAATAACAATAAAAGCAGATGGCGTTTTCGCATAACTACTAATAATCCTCCAATTTTTCGCCAGGTTTACTTATTTTAACTGAAGCTAGCAGAATTAGGCAAAAATTATAAGTTGTTAAACGCCTAACAAAAGATGTCTCTTGATATATTTTGATAACTATTACAAATACTGTGCATTAGTTGTTAATAAATAATAACTGTAGTAAACTGCAAAATATCCCAAGAGAAAATTTTCGGAGGCAAAGATAGTGAATCCAGATCTAGAAAGGCTAATTGCGTTACAAAATCTTGATTCAAAAATCCAAGAACTAAAATCACAACTAAACGCAATCCCTACAGAACGCGAACGCATCGAAGCAAGATTTAATGACTTTTCCGCAACCTATACAAATGCCCGAACCCGTTTAGAACAAGCACAAGCCGAGCATAGACAACTTAACCGAGAGTTAGAAGAAGCCCAATCAAAACATGAAAAATACAAACAAGATCTAATGAAAGTACGTAATGACAAGGAGTATACTGTTTGTCTGCGTGAAATAGATTCTTCTAAAAAAGAGGCTTCTCAACTAGAAACAAAAATCCTCCAACTAATGGAAGAAATCGATAAACTAGAAAAAGAAGTGGCTGAATATGCGCCTGAAATAGAGCAACGCCGCCAAATTGCAGATAAAGAATTAGCCATCTGCGATCAAGAATTAGCCCAAGCACAACAAAATGTTGATATAAAAGTTAAAGAACGAGATACTTTATTAGCAGCTATTTCTAAACCTTTGCTATCACGTTATGAAAGGCTTTCTCGTCGTAGTGGTTCTGCCCTATCAGAAGCCAAAAATGGCGCTTGTTCAACTTGCCGGATGACAATTCGACCACAAATGCTCTCAGAAATTCGTCGTGGTGATGAACTTATTGATTGTGAAAATTGTAGCCGAATACTTTATTATATCCATCCAACAGAAGCAGCAGCTAGTTCTGTTGACTAAATAATATCTTATTTCCCGGCGTTTTAGCGCTGGGAAATAATTAATCTCCTTTATCTTTAAAACAAACAAAAACTTAAGAACCTCCTACTCCCTAAGACTTAGTAGAAAATCATTAGGTTAAGTCTTGATCTGCAACACTTCTGATACTCCAAATTGACCCATCTATCATAGCAACGTAAAATACAGTTTTTTCAAACTACTTTTGTCAAATATCTTATGTCGCGCAAAACCAAAAAGGATCTTATTTTGGAAACTTTTCTTCAAAGAGGGTTTTCAGAACTAACACAAGAAGCCATTGAGGTAATTAACTTTCGGCTAGCAGAAACCTATGGTCAAGGCGCAATAGCCTCTGCTGCTTATATTGCAGAAACTTTAACTACAGCATCTCAAAATATTCATTTTCAGCAAGAACTTAATATACCTGACCAAGAAGAAACTAATAGTGAAAATTCTTTACATCACTTAAGTTTTAATACTTTAGGTGAAGCTGAAAAATCAATATTAGTTTTAGATAGTTGTTTTCATCGTTTTCAATCAGAGGGTGACCAAGAAGGAATCTTTCAGTGTAGGGATTTTGCTAAACGTGTTAAGTTAAGAGCTAAATTAATAGCTGACAATGAAAAAATCCCAATAGAAAAACGTAAAATAAAACAAGAAATCGCCTTTTGGTTTGAAATTTGGCTAAGCACTCCAGAAATATTTAAAGATTGGTTAACATTAAGAAAATCTGCTAAAGATTTCCAAAATCAATTTGGCATAGAAGAAATAAAATAGCTAGGAACAATATTTAATGAGCAATGAAAATAAAGAATTTCAATTCCCTACTAATTTTATGTGGGGAACAGCCACTGCAGCACATCAAGTAGAAGGTGATAATAGGCTTAATGACTGGTGGGCATTTGAACAACAACCTGGACGTATTCATGATGGTAAGCCTTCAGGCGATGCTTGTCGCCAATATGAACTCTATAAAGATGATATTTTATTAATGCACCAGTTACATCAAAACTCTCATAGGCTTTCTTTAGAATGGAGCAGAATAGAGCCAACAGAAGGAAAATTTGATCAAAAAGCAATTGATCATTACCGTGATGTATTAGAAACCTTACATAAATATAACATTGAGCCACTTTTAACCATTCATCATTTTACTAATCCACAATGGCTAACAGCTAAAGGTGGCTGGGAAACTCCTGCTGTCTTAGGATATTTTGAGCGTTTTACTGAGTTAGTAGCTCGTGAATATGGCGACCTTGTGCGCTATTGGGTAACAATCAATGAACCAATGGTTTATTCAGTAATGGGCTATGTTTTATGTGCTTGGCCGCCAGCTAAAAAAAGCCCTAAACTAGCTTTTACCTGTGCAGCAAATATGATGCGAGCACATGCTTCAGCTTATAGAATTTTACATACTCACGCAAAACTTAAACCAATGGTTGGAATTGCTCATAATATTCGTATTTTTGACCCAGCCAACCCTAAATCCTGGTTTGATAGAAAAGTGGCTAGCTTACAAGATTATTCCTTTAATGAAGTAATTATCCGTGCTCTTACTGAAGGCAAGCTTTATTGGCCACTAGGAACAGGTGAAATCCCTGGAGCAAAAGATTCTATGGATTTTATTGGTATTAATTACTATTCACGTGACCTTGTAGCCTTTAATATTATGTCACCTGGGTTAATGTTTGGTCGTAATTTTCCACCACCTGATGCAGAGTTAACTTTATTTGGCTGGGAAATTTATGCTGAAGGGCTTTATCGACTGTGTAAAAGAATGTCTCAATATGGACGACCTATTTTTATTACTGAAAACGGAATCCCTGATGATACTGATGAACAAAGACCTAGGGCACTACTTGATCACTTAGAGGCTATGCACAAGGCTATTTCAGAAGGAATGGACGTAAGAGGCTATTTTCATTGGTCATTTATTGACAACTTTGAATGGGCTGAAGGCTACCGAACTCCTTTTGGGTTAGTAGAGATTGACTTCCAAAATCAAAAGCGTACTGTTAAGGACAGTGGTAAATTATACGCAGAGATTTGTCAGAGTAACCGTATTACTGCTGATATGCGTAAAGGGGTTAAACCTCGTTCTGCAACCCCTAAAAAACATTTTAATTTATACACATATGGAGAAAAATAATTTATGTTAGTAGTAATGCGATCGCAGGCAACAGAAGAGCAAGTACGTCAAGTAGTAGAAACCATTGAAATAATGGGACTACGTGCTCATCCAATTCCTGGTGCCCAACGTACAGCAATAGGGATTACTGGTAACACTGGAGCAATTGATGCATTAACTTTTGAGTTATTGCCAGGAGTGGCTGAAGCGATACGTGTTTCTAGACCTTATAAACTAGTTAGTCGTGAAGTAAAACCTGAACGCACTATAGTAAAAGTCGGCCAACTTGAAATTGGTGGAGGTGAGCTAGTAGTAATTGCTGGCCCTTGCTCAGTAGAGTCACGAGAACAAACCTTTGCTGTTGCTGAAGCAATTAGCCGTTATGGGATTAAACTATTTCGTGGTGGTGCTTATAAACCTCGTACTTCTCCTTATTCATTTCAAGGTCATGGCGAAGATGGACTAAAAATTCTAGCAGAAGTGCGTGACACTTATGGTATGGCAATTGTTACAGAAGCCATTGATAATGAGAGTTTAGACCTAGTAGAAAAATATGCTGATATGATCCAAATCGGGGCACGTAATATGCAAAACTTCACACTTTTGCGTCGTGCTGGTCAATGCCGTAAACCTGTAATGCTTAAGCGTGGAATGTCTGCCAATCTAGAAGAATTTTTAATGGCGGCTGAATATATTATGGCAGAAGGAAACTATCAAGTTGTTTTATGTGAACGCGGTATTCGTACCTTTACTGATTACACCCGTAATACTTTAGATCTTTCTATTATTCCAGCAGTCCAAAAACTTAGCCACTTACCAATTATTGTTGACCCAAGTCATGGTACAGGTAGGCGTGAACAAGTTATTCCAATGTCCCGCGCTGGAATTGCAGTTGGTGCAGATGGTGTTATGGTAGAAGTCCACTGCCAACCAGAACGCGCTCTTTCCGATGGCCCTCAAGCCCTCTTGCCATCAATGCTTGGCGAAATGGTAGAGCAACTTAAAGACATCCATCAAGTAGTAACTAACCTAGCAGTAGGTGTGCGTTAAGTAGGGGCGAACCTACGTGTTCGCCCTCTTTGTCCCAAATTTAAGTAGGGGCAAACAGTTCGCCCTCTTTATCCAAAATTTAAGTAGGGGCGAACTGTTCGCCCTTACATTATATTCTGTTCTACAAATTCGACCTTATCAGACTCTATTTTCCAATCTTTACGTGCTTGTTCAATATTTAGATAACAAGATTGGCCATCACGCATTTTTTCTACTATACGTTTAATAGTAAAAGCAATTAAGCGATATGCTTCTGATTTTGGCATACCTACAACCAATTTTTCTAGTTCTTCATAAGAAACAAATGGGCCAATAATTGCTTCTAAATCACGCTTTTTAGGAATAACAGTTCCTTTTGGTAAAGACTCATGTGTTCCTCCTAAATACATTGGTAGGATTCCTATTTTATGATTAAGTGCTAGATAACCTAAAGTAGGCTTAAAATCCTGCATTTCACCAGATATTGAACGAGTTCCTTCTGGAAAAATTAACATATTATAACCTTGCATTAAGAAATGGCCTGCCCAACGTAAAGACTTACGTAGTGAACCACTACGATCTAGTGGTACTACATTAGTGAAGTTTTCAAAATAAGCACGTTTATATTTATTATCAAAGAAATAATCTGCTGCACCTAGGGCTACTAACTCTTTTCCAGCCTCCCCTAAAGCTACTTTAGTTAAACCCATATCTAGATGGGAACAATGATTAGGAGCAACAATAAAATTAGTATGTAGAGGAATATTTGAGCGTCCCTTAAATTTAGAGTTAAAGAGTTTTTCATAAAGAAGGGTTTGCCCCAAATCTATGAGTTTACCTCCAAATTCTGCAACTACTGGTGGAATATAGATTTCGTCTTCCTTGTCGTCTTCTTTATCTTTCTTTGCTTCATCACGGCGAGCTAATTGATTGCGTTTAACCATAGCAGCAAGTTCACGCATATCACTAACACCAGCTAGGGCATCTGCTGATGGGAAAGCGCCTCCAGCAGCTTCAATTGCTACGCCAAGTTCTGTATACATTAAGCTATCAAAACCAAGTTCAGCTAATTTAGTATGAATATTAATTACACCACGAGATTTACTTGATACTGATGCCACAACATCAAAGAGCCAACCAAGCTCATCTTCTGCCCCAGTTTCACGGGCTGAAGAAGCAGCTTTTACAGCCTTTTGTAAACGGTTAAGTATATCTATAACCTCACGGCGTTTAACTTTACGTGTAGCAGTACGAGGTAATTCAACATCAGTAAACTGTAAAGTCTTAACTCGTTTATGGAATGGTAGCGGGGTTGAAATCTGGCGGAAATGCTCTTCAATACGTGAGCGTACTTCATCTCTAGAGATTGTGCTATCACGTTCATAGTCAGGAACAACTAAACAAGCAACTCGCTCAGCAGATCCATCAGGTAGCCCTACTACGCTTAATTCTTTAATAAACTCATAGTTACCATAAAGTTCTTCTATTTCATCAGGATAGACATTCTTACCATTATGATCGACAATCACATCTTTAGAACGTCCCATTAAATAAAGGTTATCATTTTCATCAATTAGCCCTAAGTCACCGGTATGGAGCCATTTATCAACTAATACTGATTTAGTTGCTGCTTCATTATTATAATAACCAAGCATTATATTTGGCCCTCTAGCTACTACTTCTCCTACACCTCTATCATCTGGGTTAATAATCATTACATCAACCCCTGGTAAGGCTTTGCCTACACTGCCTGGTAACATCTTATTACTACGACGAGTTACAGTTATAACGGGTGAGGCTTCAGTCAGTCCATAACCTTCTAAGAGTGTAAAACCTAGACCATGAAAGCCTTCTAGTACATTTTCAGACAATGCAGAACCACCGCTAATAAGATAACGAATATTGCCGCCCAAGCCTTTATGTACAGGGTAAAAGACTATTGGCCCTAAGTTAATTGGGGTTTTATCTCGTAGTTTACTGTTAAGTTTCATCAAGGCTTTCATTGTACGTTCTAGCCAAATAGACTTATCAGAAAACTTATTCATAATACGACGGTGAAGTAGTTCCCAAAGTGCTGGAACACCAACAATTGCAGTAACATGTTGAGTTTTTAGAGCGTCAGAAAGTGCATCCCCTGTTAATTCAGGTAAATAAGTGATTTGTGCACCAACACTAATTGGGACTAAAAAGCCAGCCGAAAATTCAAATGTATGATGAAGAGGTAAAACACTTAGCATTCCATCACGCTCATTTAAATCAAAAACACTAGAAAGTTTTGAAACTAGGCTAGTAAAGTTTTTATGTGAAAGCATTACACCTTTAGGAATACCTGTTGTTCCAGAAGTAAAGATAAGTGATGCCATAGCATTAGTGGAAATACGCGATGGAAGTTTAGCAAGATTCTTTTCTTCTGTGTCTTGATCTGTCACCTTAAAGATTTCAGTAAATGTCCATATGCGAGTAGACAATCCTGCAACAACTAATTTATCTTGTAGTTCTAAAAATTTATTTAGCAGTAAATCCTCACTAGTGACAATGCCTATTGGCGTACCAGAACGAGAAATATTAACTACTTCATCTACTGTAGATTTAGAATCTACTGGAATACAAACCGCACCAGCTTTAAGTGCTCCAAAATAGCACATACCCCACTCAGGGCAATTTTCTGCTAGTAACATTACCCGCTCGCCAGGAGCAACATTTTGACTAATAAGAAATGCTCCTACTCTATTAGCTAGTTCACGTAGTTCAGCATAAGTGTAACGTTCTTCTATACCATCGCGCTCAATACGCATAGCTACACGACGGGCATGGCGCTTAGTCGAAGTCTCAAATAACTCTATTAAATCTCTATATGTATAAACTCTCTTGGGTTTTTCTTCTAGGTCTTCTTCAAAAGTAGGAAATACCCATTTTTCTAGTCCAGGGATATGAACTTCTAGCCAGTAGTTATACCAATCTAATTGTCCAGGTGTCCAAGGAAGTAAATGACGTTCTGCTTCAGATACTCTAGCCATTAACTTACGGATATTATCACAGCGGAAAACATATTGATTTTCATTAGTAAAAGGGCGAAACAGGTCAAAAGCTTCTTTAGTTTCGCTAGTAAATTTTTCTATTTTATCAACACCTTCTTTTACTTGATCAATAAACTCTGTGACTTTACCACCACCCCAACTAGGCCGGACTTTATCTAACCAGCCAGAAACCTTTTTTGCTGCCTTGCTATACATTGGAAGTGATGTACGGTTAAAGTGTTCTGTAGTAACAGTGCGAGACTCTAGACGAGCAATTATTTCATTAAACCATTTATTGCCAGTTTCTTTATTTTGGAAGTATTTACGTTTATAAAGCCCTAGTAATGTAACAATTCGCTCCATTCGATTAGGGTTACTATCCCCACTAGCAAGCTGAAAAACTTGTTGGGATTTTTCTACACAAACTTGTGCAGCTGTAGCTAAAACAGCAGCAGCAATAAAATCAACTGGAATAATATCTAGAATTAGTTTGTTTTCTGCTGGAAATTTGGTTTGTCCTTTTAAGGCGAGGAAAATTAATGGTGCAGTAGTAGTAAAACCTTCGTTCCAGCCTGGAAAAGGAAATGCTTGTGCGCTTTCTACAATGGATGGACGGACAATTGCCCAAGCAATATCATCTTCTGCGGCAACTACCTGTTCACCTAAGCTTTTTGTATAGGTATAAATATTAGGCCAGCCCCACCATTTTGCTCTTTCAACGCCTAGATCTGTTAAGCGTTCACGGATCCACACTTTACGCTCGCGCAAGATAGCTGTTTGAAGGGATCTTTCATCATCAGGGTCGCGGCCTTCATCAATTAAACGTTGTCGGGCATCTTCACGAAATCGAGCATTAATCACTACATCATTAGATTCTTCTTGAACACGTTTTTTTATTGCCTCACAGTCACGTAGTTCTTTATCAACAGAAAAATCAGCTTGTATTTCTTGATGTCTAGGAAAATAACCTAGTAACTTATCATCTTCCCATACAGAGCCAGAACGATTACCAGCAACAAAGCATGTAGAAACATGCACTAAGGCTGGTCGTTTCATTCGTTTAGCAAATTTCACAACATTTTGTGTACCAACTACATTGGTACGAAGAGCAGCATCTAAAGCGGGGTTAAAGGTAACATTACCTGAACTGTTAACAATAACATCAATATCAGTGGCAAGCATTTGAGCAAATTCTTCTGAGTAACCTAGATTTGGCTCGCCAATATCACCACCAATAATAATTATTTTTTCACGTAAAAAGCCTTCCATAGCGTTACCATAACGCTCACGTAAAAGGTCAAACACTGGTGAAGAGTTAACAATATCCCAAAACCTTGCAGCACTATCAGAATCTGAGCCAGCACGTACCATCATATAAATACGGGCAACATTGGGAAAACGATAAAGCAGCATACAAAGGCAAATTTTGCCTAAAAAGCCTGTGCCACCAAGTAAAAAAATCTTACGACCATTAAAAATTTCTGTGGGAGAAAGTTGTGTATCCATTTTGAAAATAAGTTTTGAATTGATGCCTTACAAAACGTTAAGATTTTAAAATTTGTTGGGCAGACTAAGGTGGTCTGCCCAAAAGTTGTCTAGCAGACATTTAGATAGAGTCTGGATCAATACCTAGCTGTCTAAGTTTTTCTTTAAGTTTTTCTTTTTCTTGACGCTCTTGCTCTGCTTTAGCTTCTGCTTCTTGCGCTTTGGCTTCTGCTTCTTGTATGTTGGCTAATGCAATTTGTTTTTCTTGACGTTCTTGTGCCAACAAAGAACGAAGCTCTGGAAAAGAAAGAAAAACTTCCCCATTAGTATGAAAAATTTTTAGCTCTTGGTCAGCAAATTGGAAACGAATACCAAGAAGCGGGCTAACCCATCCACCAACAAAATCTACTGCGGCTAAGCTTTCAGAGTGTCTACAGTAAACAAAAAACTCTTTTTGTTGAGGGTCAAAAATATAATACTCTTGTACCCCATAAGTATTGTAAAAATTAAACTTCCTAATCATTTCAGGAATAGTATTACAAGGAGAAAGTATCTCAAATACTACTTGTGGGGCAATATTTTCCTCTTCCCATTGTTTATATGATGGTCTATGACCTTTTGGACGGCCTATTGCAACCATTACATCAGGAGCATAATGTATATGAGGATTCCCTTTTACGGGATACCAAAACAAATCCGCAGCAACAAAATCATTAGGGCGTTCTATTTCTAATCCTTCTTTAATAGTAACAATCCATTCATATTGTAATGTGTTATCAGCCATAGGTTTACCATCACCTTCAGGGTAATAGATTTCATCGCCAATATACTTGTTAGTTGACATAAGCCTTTCCTTTTACCTAGAAGAAACACTGATTACTTCGCTATGAGGCTTTTGTAATTGATGTTTAGTTGATGGTGCATCAACATCAGCCATAATAATTGAGGGCTGGTGGAACATAGTAATTTCAGCGCTACGACCATGATCACCACGAGCCATCGCAATAGCTTCACTAAGTGAGTCTGCTCTTTCCCAGCCTAAAATTGCTGGAACATGTGCGTTTTCTGCTCCTGCAACAATTACTTTACCAACATGTTGACGACCGTTTTCGCCCCAATACCACATAAAGAATGGATGTACGCCATGATAGGCATTACCTCTACGGTACATTTCAATATAACTAGGATTATGAGCAAACTCTAGTTCATATTTATGACGTAACTTAAAAGCATCGCGAGTTTCTGGTAACAAGCGATGGAAAAATTCAATATAGCTAGGATGAAAATCATGATTAAAATCATCATAACAAGGATGAGTAATAATCATTGTACCGCCCTTTTTAATGAGTGGTTTACCTCGAAACATATTAAAGAAATAACCTAAGGCCATTACTTGAACAAGTAATGGGTTAAGTACAGCATTAACATTGTAAGGAGAAATATGAGGTATTCCACAAATTAAGATATCTGCTTGACCTTTTACCTCTACGGCATATTGCTCATAGCATTTTGTTAGGATTCTTTCATGTACAGGTTCGGTTCTACCAGCATGACAAGCAATTAGTTCATAATGAGAAGGAATTGAATGGAAAATCTTACGTTTAGCTGCCCAAGGTAATTTTTTTAATGTCCAGCGAATGCTTTCAAACTTTAGTCTATCAGTAGCGGTAAAGTCGTCTTCTTTTTTAGCTAAGAAGTCCATTTGTCCATCATACATTTTATTATTAAGAGCAGTTTCTATATGAAAGACATTTACATGGTTATCTACTAATTTACCTAATCTAACACACTTTGTATTTAGTGCTGAGGCTGGAGGATCCATATAACTATGGCTATCACGAATAGTTTGTGGTTCATGATGAGCGCGAAGGCTTTCATAATCACAAAGCCCAACAGCTACAGATTTATGTCCACCATCCATTGGTACTAAGTTAATATTTACATAAATTAATAAGTCACTTTCAGCGGCTCTACGATTAAGGTTAAGGATTTCACCATGTTCAGTTTTACCAATATGGATCATACCTTCAGCCCATTCAGCATCATGATTATAGTAACGGTCTGGGTAAAACTCTTTATGGATTTTTGAGCCAACCATTCGTTTCATTTCGCTTTCGGTCATACGACGATGAAGCGAATTAGCGACAATTATATGAATATCATCAATATGATTAGCCCCAAGCATTTCTAATAATATTTCTAGAATTGTTTGGCGAATATCTGGTGTAACCATTGGCGGTAGAGGAAGGCTAATATCATCTACCGCGATAGTTATTTTCATTCCTGGCTTTAATTGTGCGTAAAGCGGAGGGCAATCATGTGGATGATTAAGTGCATAACGGATTGCAGCTTCTCGGTTAGGTACTCCCTTAATTGGTGGCTTAGGATAAATTACCCTAGTGCCTACTGGTAGGTCTTCTAGTAAAAAGTCTTCAGCATAGGGCATTATTCGAGGAGCAGAATCATTATCAATATAGACTATTGACTCATCAAGTTTACGGCGTAGTGTTGGACTCATATAAAAATCTCTTTTAAGTTTAATCAGGCAAATTTATTTCAAATCCAGAATTGGCCAATCATGATGTAAGGCAGTAACACGCAACCGACGATCTGGATTAACTACGGCTGGATGACCAACAACTGAAAGCATGGGCAAATCGCTCATACTATCAGTATAAGCATAACTATCATTTAGGTTTATTGCTTCACGCTCAGCATAAGTTCTTATCCAAGAAGCTTTTGTAGCACTAGCAAGTATTGGTGGTAATAACCTTCCTGTAGCACGACCATTAACAAATTCTAAGCGGTTAGCAACATAATCATCTACTTTTAAGTAATCCATTAATTGCTTAACCATTATATCTACAGCGCCTGTAACAACTACTTGGCGTAGGCCAAGGCTACGAGATTTAGCAATTAATCCTGGTGCACCAGCAAAGATATTTGGTTTTAGCACATCAGTAAAGATTTCCTCTGACAAATAGCGTAATCTATCTTCAGATTCGCCTTTATAGTGTTTAAACAGCATATCATTGAAAACTCTACGATTATACTGATCAGCAACAAAAAAGGCAGGAACATTAAAAATAGTATTTGCTGTTTTAACAACACTTTGCCAAAGACCTTGTTGGTTTTTTGAAAAAAAGTACAAAGCATGAACTAAGTTAGTGCTAATTAAAGTTCCTTCTAAATCATAAAAAGCAGCAGCAACCACAAATTCCCCTTATATTTATAATAGGTTTAGCAAATGATAGTTTATGAAACTAACGATTATAGCCAAAAAAGCCCCTATTTGTGAAACTAGGTTGCAGGAAAAAAGACAATGCTTGCTATTTTTTTCCAATATATCTAAAAATTTCATTTTTATTTTTGGCAATCTTGTCTTAAATCTCTTACCCTAAACTTTTAGATAGCTGCTTTTTAACCACACCAACATTATGTTATTATAGCCGCTTAAGATAAACATTTTACTAAATTTTAAGTGCCCTCTTTTTTACTTAAATTATTAATAAAAAAGTAGGATGCTAGAAACAGGGTATCTATGGCTGATAAAAGACCTATTGTCACATTGCTAACAGATTTTGGTACAAGCGATTATTTTGTTTCCTCAGTAAAAGGGGCTATTTTTTGTATTAATCCCAATGTAGAACTTATTGATATTACTCATGCTATCCCACCACAAGATATTTTTGCTGGGGCTTTTATGCTAAGGAACGCCTTCAATGTTTTTCCTAGGTTTTCTACTCATCTAGCTGTAGTTGACCCTACAGTAGGAAGCGCCCGCCGACCAATTATTGTAATGACAGATAATTACAATTTTGTTGGCCCAGATAATGGTATTTTTAGTTATATTTACGAAATGGAGCAGGTCAATAGAGTGGTGGAAATTAAAGCAGAACATTACTATCGTTCTCCAGTAAGTCCTACTTTTCATGCTCGTGATGTTTTTGCTCCGGTAATAGGGTGGTTAACTAAAGGGGTAGACCCTACCAAGATGGGTGATGTAATAGAGGATTATGTAAAATTTAACATTCCTCAGCCTAAAGATTTTGGGCCAAATTTAATTAAAGGCCATGTTATTCATGTGGATCACTTTGGTAATTGTGTTACTAATATTTCTGAAAATGAGCTTACTTATGAAAGAATGGAGCAAAACAAAGTGCTAGTAATTAACAACCACCAAGTAAAACTTTTTTGTACACATTATGCTGAATGCCCTGATGGAGAGGCTTGTGCTTTATTTGGCAGTTCAAATTTATTAGAAATTTCTATTGCTAAAGGTTCTGCAGCTTATACCCTTGGAGCAAACCGAGGTACAGAAATAGCAATACATTTTGCTTAAATAAAATATTAAATTAAAAAGGGCAAACAGTTTGCCCTACTAAACTATGGTTAAATTTTTACATATTTCTGACATACATTTAGGTATTAAGCGTTATGGTTTAGAAGAACGCACCACAGATTTTTTTTATGCTTGGCGAAGTTGTTTAGAAAAATATGCAATAGAAGAAAAAGTAGATTTTGTGCTTATTGGTGGGGATCTTTTTGATCGACGTCAAATAGATCCTCAAGCAGCAAATCATGCAATTGTGATGTTTGAAAAGCTTAAGGCTGTTGGAATCCCTATTTTTGCTATAGAAGGCAATCATGATCAGCGAGAAACAGGTTCAAATTTTAGCTGGTTGCGTAGCTTATCAAAATGGCGTTTTATTCATTTACTTGAACCACATCAAAATGATGGCCAAATTACCTACAATCCTTGGAATGACCAAACAAGAGAAGGCGGCTATATTGATTATGAAGGGGTAAGGATCTTTGGTTCAAGGTGGTATGGTGTAACTACTAGTAATGTTTTACCTCAGCTATATGAAGCAATTCGGCCTAATCTTCGTGAGGGTGCAGATAATATAATGATGTTACATACTGAGGTAGAAGGCCAACTTAATCGGCCAATACCAGCACTCTCTACTAGTAAATTATTACAGCTTAAAGATGGAATCAGTTACTTAGCCCTAGGGCATATTCATAAGAGTTTTGCTATTAATAATTGGGCTTTTAACCCAGGATCTTTAGAAGCAGCATCAATTGATGAGTATAAAGAAAAGCGGGGAGCTTACCTAGTAGAATTAACTGATGGTCAAGTAAATGCTCGTTTAGTTCAAGATTATACTCAAAGAGTTTTTAAGTTTTTTCCATTTGATTTATCTCCTTTTGAAGAGGCTCAAGAAGCATCTAAAAAATTAAATGAGTTTCTTTTAACAAGCTGTGCAAATGAGTTTTCAGAAAAACCAATAGTAGAAGTTACTTTACAAGGCAGGCTCTCGTTTAAGAGTTCGTTATTAAAATTAGATGCTATAAAATCTGAAGTAAAAGAAAAGACAAACCTTTTAGAAATTATTTTTCGCAATGAAACTATCCCTAATGAATATGCTGTAGCAGCTAACTTGGCTAGTGGTACGCCTAGAGCAGAGCGAGAAATGCAAGTATTAAAAGATCTAGTAGCACAAGACCCTCGTTTTCGTGAGCGTGCTAGCGATTTAGCTAGTCTAATTTTAGAAATGAAACGATTAACTTTAAGTGGCGAAACAGCAGAAAAATTACTAGAAGCATTGCAACAGCAAATAATATATCCTAAACTAAACCTAACTGACTATCCTAGTACTATTGATCTAATTGAAAAATAAGTAAATTCAGGAAACTAGTATGGCTAATTGTTCTAATCCACGGTGTTTTCGCCCTAAACCTAGTGAGGAAGGACGTTGTTTAACCTGCCAGGCTCTAGTTATTGGAACGTTAGTTAAACAGCGATATGAAATTAAACAAACTGTTGGTCGTGGTGGGTTTGGGACAACATATTTAACTAAAGACCATGATCGTTTTAATGAATCTTGTGTCTTAAAAGAATTAAATTTACCTTCTAAAGATTTATTTGACTCTGAATTTGATAATGATTTAGACACAGCAGAACGTTTATTTAAGCGTGAAGCTCAGGTATTGCTTTCCCTTAAACATCCTGGTATCCCTAAACTACATGCCTATTTTCATGAAAATAATTATTCTTACTTAGTACAAGACTTTATCCCAGGTCATACTTTAGCTGAAGAAGTAGAAAATAATAAAAGAACCTTTGATGAGAAAGAAGCTCGAACATTATTACTAGAACTAGCTGATATTCTAGAATATCTCCATAGCCAAGACCCGCCAATTATTCACCGAGATATAAAACCACAAAATCTAATGCGTCATGCTCGTGGTAAGCTTTTACTAATTGATTTTGGAGCTGTATGCCAGTCAGTTACCCCTACTAAAAGAACCTTAATAGGTTCACCTGGCTATTCACCTCCTGAACAAATTGCTGGTCTTCCTGTACCACAAAGCGACCTTTATGCTGCTGGAGCAACGATTTTACGTCTTCTTACTGGGCTACATCCAAGCCAATTATTTAATAGTAAATCTAGGCAAATGCAATGGGAAACTAGTACACAAATTAGCCCTAAGTTTGCTGATTTAATCAAGCGACTAGTTAATCAAGATTTTCTACTTAGAATCCCTACAGCAACAGAGTTAAAAGAACGTCTACAAGAGCTTAATGATGAAAAACCTCGTACAGAAGTAAAGATATTTTTACCAGAATCTGATGATGAGCTACTAACAACACTACACCAAGAGAGAGAAACACAGGATTTTCAAGTCCCACTTGATAGAGGAAACCCTTTACTAAGCGACCCTCAGCAATTTAATACTGCACGTTTAGCTGATGAAGTAGGTAGTTTAGAACCTATGTCTATTCTTCATTTGCTACAACGTTTTTATAAAGAGCGTTTTTCTGGAGAGTTAATTTGTAGTAAAGGAATAATTTCTAAAACTATTTATTTTGAGTATGGATCTATAGTATTTGCTAATAGTACTCTTACTAGTGAAAGGTTAGGGGAAATGTTAATTCGTATTGGGCGTATTAGCATTTCTGAGTATGAGCAAGCAGCAACATTAATGAGAATGCGTGGGCTAAGATTTGGCTCTGCTTTGATTGAAATAGGCTGTGTTACTCCTGAAGAGTTACGTCCATTTATTGTTAGTCAAGTAGCAAGTATTATTTATTCATTGTTTGATTGGAGTTCTGGCCAATACGGGGTTAAAGCTACTCATCCACAAAAAGAAGCTATTAAAATCTCTGTTTCCACAGCAGATATTATTTTTGAAGGTCTGCGTCGAATGGAAACCACAGATATGATCAAAACTTGGTTAGGAGATTTTACCCGTAAATTAACTACTACTAGTGATCCTTGGATGCTTTTTCGTGTATTAAACCTCCAACCTAAAGAGGCTTTTATTATATCTAGATTAGACAGCATTATGTCTGTAGAAGAAATTCTATCTTTAGGAGGTTTACTAGAAACAGAAACCTTAAAAACACTTTGTGGATTACTTGCAGTTGGAATTTTAGAATGGGCAGATCAAAACACTCGGTCAAACCGCCCAGATATTGCAATTGCTAATGTTTTAACAGGCCCTTCAGTACTACCTAATACTTTTGATATTCAGACTGCTACACAATATTGTTATGAAGTAGAAAACTTACTAAAAGCTATTTCAGAAACTAGTTACTATCAGTTCTTTAACCTAGCTCTAGATTTTAGAGAAGATGAATTAAGAGAAAGATATATTTTATTAGCAAGAAAATTTCACCCTGATCGCCATACCCAGTTAGTTAACTATAAATTAAGCTTAAATACAGAATTAGAAACCCTTTTTCAACATATTACTGAAATTTACTCTGTTTTAAGTAACCGTAGATCAAGAGCAAACTATAATCGTATTTTACTAGATCAAAATACTCCTAAACCAGCAACAGGGTTAATAACAAGTAATTTAGATACTTTAGAAGATCCTAATAAACCTTCTATAACAAATACTTTACCTGAAACTAAGGCTAATATTGTTACTATAGAAACATCTAGTGAAAGTTTAGTAGATAATAAACTAGAAAAACCAAGTAATATAAGTTTTTCTATTGTTGATTCAAAAGTAGATGAGCCAAAAACCCCAGAACATTCTTGGATTGAAAAAGGTTTAGCTTTTTTTAATACTGGTCAGTTTGAGCATGCTTCTCGTGCTTTTTGGGCAGCAACTATGGTAGTACCTGATGAGCCAGAATATCATATTTATTTGGCTCGCTGTTTAGCAATGCTAAAAGGATGTTCTGATGAGGCAGAAAAAGAATTCCTTAAAGCTATAGAATTATCACCTAGTAATGCTGATTACTATGCTCAATTAGGACTTTTTTACCAAAATATAAATTTACCTAAGCAAGCAGAAAAAATGTTTAATAAAGCATTAGATCTTTGCCCATCTCATTTAGTAGCACTGCGGGCAAAGTTATAAAGTATAAGAAACGATTTTCTATACTAAAACCAAACCAAATGCTTTTGCGTATAGTTAGAGAATTTTATTGGCCTTCCTGGTTTTTTATATTTATAATTGGTTGTTTTTAGTTAAACTTAAAACAATCATTTAACAAAGAAATTGAAAAGAAATTGAAAAGAAACTTAATAAGAATGTTAAGCCTTATAACTAACAATAGTATTTGGGAGGTTAGATAATGTCGACCTGTTCTAATCCAAGGTGTGCTTCGCCCAAGCTAGGTGAAACAGGTCGTTGTTTGACATGTCAGTCTTTATTTATTGGCACTTTGGTTAGACATCGTTATGAAATCCAAAAAATTGTTGGCAAAGGCGGGTTTGGAACTACTTATTTAATTAATGATCAAGATTGTTTTAATGAACCAAGAATATTAAAAGAATTATCACCTAGACAAGCTTCTAATAGCGAAGATGAAGAAGATTTAGGAATTACAGCAGAACGTCTTTTTCGTCGTGAAGCACAAGTGTTACTTAACTTACAACATCCTGGTATTCCTAAGCTTTATGCTTATTTTACAGATCGAGATTATTCCTATTTAGTACAAGATTTTATTCCTGGTACAACTTTAGCTGAAGAAGTTGACAAGCATAAACGTATATTTTCTGAAGCAGATGTTCGTTTTGTGCTACTAGAATTAGCTGATATTTTAGATTATTTACATACTCGTACTCCTCCTATAGTACATCGTGATATAAAACCTCAAAATTTAATGCGTCATAGCAATGGCCATCTGCAATTGATTGATTTTGGGGCTGTATGTTTAGCAGTTGCTGGAGGTGCAGGAAACTCTTCACAAACCTTAATAGGTTCACCTGGTTATGCTCCACCAGAACAAATCTTTGGTCACCCTCTACCACAAAGTGATCTTTATGCTGCTGGAGCAACTGTTTTGCGGTTATTAACAGGGACACATCCTAGCCAATTTTTTAATAACAGAACCCAACAAATGGAATGGCAATCTAAAATTAATGTAAGTGAAGAATTTGGTGCTATTTTAGGAGATCTATTAATTAGAGATGCAAAAAAACGGTTAAATAGTGCGGCTGAACTTAAAGCACGACTAGAAAAGCTAACTAGCCAAGAATTATTTACTACTAATTTTAATGAAGA
>Ga0075163_10001795_pt1 | contig 28984 bp, 24 predicted proteins | sample JI1023141ADNA_FD_71478 | JGI IMG/M metagenome (GOLD analysis project Ga0075163, IMG submission 71478) | Wastewater effluent complex algal communities from Wisconsin, to seasonally profile nutrient transformation and Carbon sequestration -... | ecosystem: Engineered > WWTP > Effluent > Algae...
TTGTTTTATTTGTAGTTTTGGTGTGTGATGATGTACATCTAAAATACCATCTGTTACCTTATTAGAATCACCAAATGCAATAGCTTGTAAACCATCAAACATAAATTTTACTTCACATTTAGCACCAGCATTAACACTAGGAATATTGCTTATGACCATATAAAAGCATACCACCATAAACATAACTAAAATAGACACTTTTTTCATATATTCTCTCCTTAAATAAAATTACATAAAATTAAAATTTGTGATGGTTAATTATTTTTTAACCATCACAAATAACTTAGCACAATAGTAGGTGTAAATTTAGCTTAATTTATTTACTTATGTATTTTCAATAAGATAGAGGATTTACTTTTTTAATATATTGCCGATCAATTAATGAAAGATTTAATATAAGATTTGTTTAACTAATTTTAGAAAGAAAACTCTCTTAACTATTATTGCTAGAGTTATTTTAAATATTAGGATATTTGCTTATACTTTGTCTTATAGGCTCGTAAGGGTTAGAAAATTTTCCAGGTTTTAGGAAATTGTCGACAATTTGTGCATGTTTTTTCAAAAAATTTACGACTTATATATTAAAGCATCATTAAATTTAGGTTCTTTTACATTGACAAATCAAAAACAGTTTTTTGTACTATATTAATTACTAATAGATAACTAGCAATAAAATATTATTAAACATAATATAATCAAGTATTTCACTTTTAGATCAATCAGTTAATGAATAAATCATCAGTAAATTCAGTAAATAGTAGTTATGTTAAAGGAAAAACTTATGTTGTGTTACCCTGAGAATTATTTAATTTCTACTCAAAACACTAAACACCAACTCCAAGTTCAAAACCAAGAATGGCATGACTTAATTATTTGGTATCTTAGCAAAGAACAAGAAACTATCCTTTTGCTAGAAAAAGCTTTAGCTGAAAAAGATTTTGAGCAAATAATGATTTTAGGGGATCAAATTTATGGGCATGGAGGGAGCTTCGGATTTGCTCGTATCAGCCTATTTGGTAAAAAGATTGAACTTGCTGCTCTAGAAAAAAACACTGTTTTACTTAATGTTCTTATTGCTTCTCTTAAAGCTTATATAAAATATTTATTACCCACATTAATAAAGGATTCATTCCCTACCTACTAAAACCTACATACATATAATTTATATATATTATGTAAATTAGAAAAACTCTAGCATTATCAGTTGAACCATCACTTTTATAATGTTTCCCCTTATCTATTTTAGCCATAAGCTTAAAAAACACTTGCATTTAGGATACACATAGTTATTACTATTTCTAACAAATTAAAAGATTAACCCCAAGAAATACTGCTGTAGTATTTAGCAAGGAATTTATTATCTATTAAGCAATTGTGTTTGATTTTGAAATCTTTGCAAGTAATTGTTTGACTTTGTTTTCTATTAAATCACGAATGTCTCGAAACTCATCCTTAGACATATGTTTAGGGTCAGGAATTTGCCAATCTTCCCTATTTTTAGCTTGTACCATAGGGCATTCGTCACCACAACCCATTGTAATAGCATATTCATATTCAATCTTTGGGATTTCTGTTAAAGGTTTAGAAGTATGTTTAGTTAGGTCATAACCAAGCTCTTGCATTGACTCAATCGCTTTAGGGTTAACTTTACCTGATGGTCGAGAACCTGAACTGTAAGCTTGAATAACTCCTTGACCATAAATTTTAGCAAAAGCTTCTGCAAGTTGACTGCGACAAGAGTTTTCTACACAAACAAATAGGATAGCTGCTAAGTTACTCATTATAAAATCACCTTTTCTTTATGTTGTTTTACACAATTTAACTTCTGTAGGTAAATTTTCTGGAAAATATTTTTGTTCAAACCAAAGAGCAACATTGACTAAACCTATCAAAGCAGGCACTTCAACTAGAGGCCCGATAACAGCAGCGAATGCAGCACCATGATGAATACCAAAAGTTGCTACTGCTACGGCAATGGCTAACTCAAAATTGTTTGAAGCAGCAGTAAAAGAAAGTGTAGCTGATTGAGCATAACTTGCTTGTAATTTCTTACTCATAAAAAATGAAACTACAAACATTACTACAAAATAAATTAGCAGAGGTATAGCAATTCTAATTACGTCTAGTGGTAATTGTACAATTGCTTCGCCCTTTAGAGAAAACATCACAACAATCGTAAAAAGTAGAGCAATAAGGGTTAAAGGGCTAATCTTAGGAATGAAAGCTGTTTGATACCATTCTTTGCCTTTTAATTTTATTAAGGAAAAGCGAGTTATTATTCCTGCTAGAAAAGGAATTCCCAAGTAAATAAATACACTTTTGGCAATTTCCAAAACAGTTATATTTACTATCACGCTATTTAATCCTAACCAACTTGGTAACACTGTAATAAAAAAGTAGGCATAAACTGGATATAAGAAAACTTGAAAAATAGAATTAAATGCTACTAGTCCAGCACAGTACTCAGAATCACCTTTAGCTAGTTCATTCCAAACAATCACCATAGCAATACACCGAGCTAACCCTATCATAATCAGCCCTATCATATACTCTGGTTTATCAGCTAGGAAAGTTATTGCTAATAAAAACATTAAAACAGGGCCAATTATCCAATTTTGTACTAAAGATAGACCTAATACTTTAAAACTACGAAAAACCTTACCCATTTCTTCATAGCGTACTTTAGCTAGTGGTGGGTACATCATAAGGATTAACCCTATAGCAATAGGGATTGAGGTTGTTCCAACACTTAAGCGATTAAGTATTGGAACAATATTAGGATAAAGATAACCCAAGCTGACACCTAAACCCATTGCTAAAAATATCCATAAGGTTAAAAACCTATCCAGAAAAGACAATCTACTTGCCACACCTGAGTTGTTTGTCATAACCCTACTCCTTAAAGTGCTAACAACACTTCTTGCCTAAGCCAACTAGGTTTGCTGTTACTTCATTAGTTCCACAACAAGCTACAGTTGATTGAGAAGCCTCTAAAACCGTAGCTTGAGATTTAGATTCTACTTTTACTTCTTTATTATCCTCAGTTACACAACACATAGAGGTTTCTACTAAATTATCTTTAAGAACTACAAAAACTTCCCATTCATTACCATCAGGATCTTGTGCCCAAGTTTTATCTTGAATTGCATAACAACAATTGGTTTGCATCTCATCACGTGGAACTAAACCAGATTTGATCCATTGCTCACGAACTGCCATTACATCTTCAGTAGAGGCAACTTGTATTCCAAGATGTGAAAGTGCACCTCGTTCTTTTACTGCTATTTGATTAAGAGCTAGGTTAAGTGGTGGGTTTGCTACATCAAATTTGGCGTATCCTTCCCTTACTTTACATGGTTCAATCCCAAATAGCTTTTTGTAAAATTCAATGCTATCTTTAACATTGCTAACGTTTAATGAAATATGAGCCTTTAGGCTTTGTATTGGTAAGCTGTTCATAACTTAAGTTCTCCTGTTGAATTAATTTAATATATGCTTGAACGAATATGTTAATATTATGTTTCAAAAATTATATATGTCAAGGCATATATAATAAAAATTTAGCCTAAGTGAAAATATTTTTATGAGCAAAGAGAAAAAGAAGTTTGATTTAGAATTATTTTTTCGTGCTTTAGCTGACCAAACTAGATTACGGCTACTAAATCTAATGGGGAGCGATGAAGTATGTGTATGTTTTTTTGTAGATGTAATAGGAACTAATCAACCAAAAATCTCTCGCCATCTAGCATATTTACGACATGCAGGAATTGTTTCAGCTCGTCGGGATGGTAAATGGGTACATTATAAGATTGTTATGCCTCCAAATGAATATGCTGCTAAAATTTTACAAAATCTCTTAGATGGCCTAGCAGTAGATCCTGAGATGCAAGCAGAACGAAACCACTTAATAAATATTTGTTGTGAACTACAACTTCCTACAAAACCTATACAACTTCAAAGAGTAGAACAACCTGTATATTTATTAGACTAACTTACGTTATTTGAAAAACAAACCCTTCTAAATAGAATTGGAATGGCTTACTCAACTATATTATTTGCCTAAACATAGGCATTTTCTCTTTAGCTGACCTAAAAAATCAAATCAAGTTATAAGTTTCCCCTTACCAAAAGGGTAAGGGGAAAAGTTATTGATTTTTGCCTTGCTTACGCTCAACACGGTTTTGCTGTCTCTCTTGCTGCTTTTGCATTTTATCTTCTTGTCTTTGTTGTCTTTGTTCTTGTCTTTGTTCTTGTCTTTGTTCTTGTCTTTGTTCTTGTCTTTGTTGTCGTAACATTTCTTCTTGTTGACGTTGTTGTTTCTGTTCAATTCTATATGGTTTTATGTCCTCTTGTTTAGGTAATCTTTTTTGCTCTATTTGTTCTTGTTTATCACGATAAACACGAGGGGGTTCTTGCTTATCGTTTATATTAGGTTGATTTTGGCGACCTTGATTAATTTGGCGTTCACGTTCTACTCTAGCTGCTCGTTCTTGACGTTCAAAGTCTTTAATCACTACTTTTGCTTGCTCACGATTAACATTAGGAGAAGTGACTTCTATATCAGGTTGTTTGTCTAAAAAATCAATGGCTTTTGGTTTAACTCGTTGCTCATGAGAAAATTTTTCTATGGGGGTTGGCATATGTTTGATTTTTTCTACTCTAGGTAGTTCAGGCCCATGATTAACCACATGATCATTAACCACAGTTATTGTTGTTGCTGCTCGTGCTAGTCGGACTATCTCTATATTCCTTGCTTCAGGAACTCTTACTCTATGTAGGTTACTTACTGTCATATCTTCAGCAGAAACAAAATTATAGTGATGATGATCCACTACAATAGGTCTACCAGTAAAACCATGGTGTCTATGAAATCTGAATGTAGGAGGTAGAGGAGCCCAACCAATGTAAAAATCTGTATAGCTCCAAGTAACCCAAGCTGGAGACCATACATAGCCTGGCACCCAAATCCATCCATAAAAAGAATCATATTCCCAAGTCCCATAGTGAAAAACAATATCTCCCCATGGATCATTTGAAATCCAAGTCCATCCATACTCAGTATAAGCCCAATAGCCATTGTCAAAATAAGGCCGCCAACCTATTGCTAAATTTGCTGGCCTCCAACAAGGCCCATAATTGCCTAGATTTATCCAGTGCCCATGAGCAGAAAGTGAGCGATGGAAAACTCCAAAACTTACTTCAACTTGCATTTGATGTGCTGGTACGTTACGAGCAACAGCATATCTAGGCATACATGCTGTTTGAGGTAACCCCAATCCTATTAATAAAATCAAAATCAAGACAAGCATTGGGAATCGCTTTATCTGTTTCATATGAACCTCCATTTCTTGCTTCTTCAATAGCCTTGCTTAATTATTGTAGAAACATCACGTCAGCTTATACTGCTATTAGAGATCCATAAGCCACTCACTTTTATAAAGGCAAAGCATATGCCTAAATTGGTATTATATTTAAATAAATGAAAAAAACTGGACAACTTATTTAATAGAATCTAAAGGTGATATGACAAGTATAAAGTAGATATATTTTCTGAACTTAGTAGTTGTGGGAAAAGTTTCTCAATATCGTGAAATCATTAAATCAATAGTGTGGATTTTTCACCTAATTAAATGCTTATGTTTTGTAAATATCATATCAATTAAAAAAATAACAATCACAGACATTTTATTTAGCTAAGATTAAACAAAATTAAAACTGGAATATACTATTTTGTAGGTTTATGCAAAAATACTTTTAATAGTAGAAATTTAACCCGCTCAAAAGCTTTTCCTAATAAAATCATAGGCTTTAGTATGCAAAACTTAAAAAAAATACTTTTCTATATATTATTTCAATGTACATTTGTTTTTGTTGTGTTAGCTCAACCTCCATCAGAACGGATATTAAATCGTAGTTTTGAAATAGGCCAAGAATTAGATGCACCTCCTTGGATATTACAAGGCTCAAGTGGCGAACAACCTCTTGTGCTAACAGATCCTACTTTTGCCCATACAGGAAAAAGATTTTTGTCTATGGGGAATAAAGTAAATACACTTCATATAGCTTCTCAGATAGTTAACATTCCTAACAGTATGCAAAAGCCAGTAAAATTTATTTTTTGGTTACAAATTAACTCTACTGAACCAAAAAAAGCTACACAGTCTCAAGATATGCTGGCTGTAACTGTTAGCGACACTCAAGGAAACTTATTAGATGTATTGGAAATATATGGAAACAAAGACCGAAAGCGTTTTGCTACTTATCGCAAACAGGAATTTAATCTTTCTAAATTTATTGGTCAAACTATTCAAATAGAATTTATGGCAGCCAATAGCCCTTTATTTCCCTCTACTTTTAGAATAGATGATGTATCTTTAGCTAGCCCAGATTTTAGTATTACTTGTGAACCAAATATGATAACTGTTGCAAAAGAGACAACGGCTGTTATTTTTGTCGAAATTGAACGGGTTGCTGGATTTACTGAGGAAATAGAAATAAATTCCCCTAAAGAGAGTGACTTAAAACCTTTGCAACTATCGATTAAACCTAAAGTCTTATCAACAAAAGCAACACGCGTTTCTTTTATATTAAAAGTGGGCACTAATAGTCCTAGTGGTACTTATAAGCTTATATTTACTAGTCAAGATAATAATCGCCGTATTCGTGTTACTGAAGTCACAGTAGTGATTTTATAAAAAATTAGTTTTCTTTTGATCTATAAGCAGTCAAATTTCTTAAGGTGTATGATTTGTGCCTATCTTAAAGTTTTAAAGTAAGTAAAAATAGGGTTTGATAAGTTAAACAAGTTAAACAAAATAAACTTAAGATATATTAAACAAACAGCTTTAGTTAATAAAACTAATTCCTAAAATAGAAGTTTATTTTCCTAGTTTAGAAAAATATAAAAAAATATAAAAAAAACTTTTATATTTGGGCAAAAAAAACTTTGTTTCACGCTTATATAATATATAATCTGTAAATAATTTATTTCTTAATAAAAATTAGTCCTTCTCATATTCAATCTTAACAAAACTTTCACATATATTTACAAATTCTTTAGCTGTAATCTGATAAATAGTTAACTACTTGTATTAAAAACCAAACAAATAAATGTCTATTTGTTTGTGTTGTAGTTTTTTTGCCTAAGAGCAGAATGTGGTTTTGCTCTTAGCTAATCAATTAGTGTTACCCAAAAGTGAGCCTTATAATTAAACTTTACATCTAGAAGAAGTTAAAGCATAACAAAATAAAGTATCTAGTTTTGCTGTAATAAACATAGCAAAGGAGTACTCAATTGCAAGAATCTTTAAATAGTTCTCTTGAGAGTCAAGCACCAATTTTTGCTAGTAGTCGTGTTTACCTCAATCTAACTGAATATGGCGATTCCTTTTTGTTAATGCAATTTAGAGAATTTTATAGAGAAGTAATTACACTTTCATACATTGTAAAAAGTAGTAATTGGATATACCCAGAAGATTCTTTAAATATAAAAGAATCAAATAATGAGGATAGCTTTTATGACATACCTAATAGTGATCCAACAAAGATAACTAAATTTGTTTGGCAAAGATTACTAACCTTATTGGAAACGCAATCTATTGAAGCTAGACGTAGAGGGGGTAATTTTGGTTATGAGTTCTATAGGGAAGCACAATATATAATGGTAGCACTAGCAGATGAAATCTTTTTAAATTTAGATTGGATAGGCAAAACAACTTGGATTAGTACTTTATTAGAATCAAAGTTATTTGAGTCACATGTTGCAGGAGAGTTAATTTTTCAGCGAATTGAAAAACTTTTGCAATCTTCTGATCCTATCTATCGTGACTTAGCAGCAGTTTATTTAATGGCTTTGTCTTTAGGGTTTATGGGTAGATTTCGCGGTGTAGGAGACCAATATAAGCTACTTAATTACCGACAACAATTATTTAGTTTTATTTTTTATCGTAGGCCAGATATTGATAACCAAGTTCGTCTATGTTCAGAAGCTTACCCTTTAATTACTCGGCAAGAAATTAAACAAAAATTACCAAATCCTAAAATATGGGTTAGTGCTGTAGTTTTATCGATAATTATTTATTTAGTTACAGCCCATTTTTTATGGGAACACTTAGTTACGCCTATAGATTCAATTTATGGGGATATTAATAAAGAAGTAGAAAGTCTAAAAAAACACAACTAGTTTGGATATTTATGCCATATTCAACTTTTATAATTTTATTAACCTCTATTATTTTGTTTATTATTATTATTTCAGTAGTAATTTTTTACCTCTTAAAAAGAACTGCTAGTAATAGTGATAAAAAAGCAACAGATGACCAACTACCAGTAGTTGGAGAGGAAACTAATTTAGCAACATCTTATCTTCCTACTTTATATTTTCAACTGAGACTTTCATTTATTAAAGCATTAGGACAATTAAAATCTCATGTTGGTGATCGTGATTATCTTTATAAAATTCCTTGGTTTTTAACTATAGGTGAATCTGGATCTGGCAAAACAACCCTACTCAGCAATACTAATGTATCGCTTCCATTAGGAAACCCAATAGAAATAACACGTAATGATAATATTCTTAATTGGTACTTTTTTAATAAAGCAGTAGTTTTGGATTTAAAAGGTAGTTTGACTTTAAATTCAGATAATTTTTCTGATCAAGGTCAATGGAATACCTTTATTAAATTGCTGAAAAAATATCGGATTCGTCGACCACTTGAAGGAATTATTCTCACTATTCCTAGCACAGATTTAATTAATTCAAAGGTAAAAGATATAGACCTTACTAATTTAAGAGGGAAAGCAAATTCTTTATATAATAGTCTTTGGCAAGCTCAAATAAAATTAGGGATGAAATTGCCTATTTATGTAATTGTTACTAAATGTGATCAACTTTATGGATTTAAGAGTTTTTGTCAGGAATTATCAGATGAACTACAAAATAATATGCTAGGTTGGTCAAATCCCTATTCATTAGAAACAGCCTATAACTCTAATTGGAATAAAGAAGCTTTTGATAGTTTACATAAAAATCTTTATCGTACCCAGATGGAAATTTTTTCCAGTAAACCAGAGTTTTTAGATAGAGATGGATTATTTATTTTTCCTAAACTTATAGAATCCTTAAAAGAGCCTTTACAAATATACTTAGACACTATTTTTAAGCCTAGTGCCTATCATGAGCAATTTTATTTTCGTGGAATATATTTTTGTGGAGATAGCAATATAGATTTTCAGCGTCAAAAACAGTTGGTAACACCTATACTTACAGACACAGACAATGTTGCTACGAGTGATAACCAATTAGCATTACCTAATCCTGATATTGAAACAACTGCACTAGAAAATGTAACTAGAGAAAATTCAGCTAAACAAAAAGGGTTTTCTGTTTCATTAATTGCTGGTGAAGAAGTAGCCAAGAAAATAGTATTTTTAAGAGATCTATTTGAAAAGAAAATCTTTCCTGAAGATGTTTTGGCTCAACCAATTGCTAAAAATTTATTGTCTAATAATCGTACTATTTTTGTCTGTCAAATTTCTTTATTAATTGTTTTTTTAATTGGGGGACTAGGTTTATTTTGGGGCTACTCTTCATTATCAGAAAGCTTTGAGCAAATTACTAAACTATTAAGCTATGTTAAATATGACCTTACACAAGTAAATAAGTTACGTGAAAATGAAAAGCGTTATGAGCAAAAAGAAGTAAAAGCAGAAACTTTACGGGGTGTAGCAGTTAGAAATATTAAAGACAGTGAACAGCATTTAGATGATTTCTTTTCTAATGTACTCTCTAAAAATTTTTCTTCAGTTTTTGTTCCAAGTTCTTGGTTTTCTAATGTTAAAAGTGATACTGCTGATGGAATGAAAGACATATTTCAATATTCTATATTTGAATCAATGAGAATTGAATTAGATAGAAAAAGCTATATGTTAGTCAATGAAACACAACCTGAAAATGTAGAAAGTTTTGTAAGTGATGTTAAAGAACTAATTAGAATACGTAACAAATATGAGCAGATTTCTCAGCCTGGAGAAGGTTCTTTTGAAGATCTTAATGAGATAATGAGCTATTTAGGGTTTAGTCGTATATTCCCATCTTCAGATGCAAAAGACATAAGTATCCTTTATTTAGAAGCTTTTAAGCGTGCAAAAGGTAAAAAACTAAGGTTTAGAGAAAGTGATTTAAAAAGACAAAGCGTTGATATAGTAGCTAAATTAGTTGAGGACTTATATAGAAAATCTTTTAACCTTAGCAAAGATGATAAACAAAATGATGATTTTGTTACTTATGAATATTTTCAAGATATAAATGAAACTAGTTATTTGTTATTAAATGGTGATTTAGATTGGTTATCTAGTGCTACATTTCCTAATAAATCTTCTTTTTCTGGTTTACCAATAAGTAGTGTTGTAAATGATTTAAGAGAAATATTAAAAGCTTTGCAAAAAGAAGATTTTATGAAAGAACTTTTGCCAGATTTTCGGGCAAATAGAAATTTTACCCAACGAGGACGCTTAATTTGGCAAACAGAGGCTTTAGAAGAAGCTATTAGCTTATATCAGTCTTATGAAGACTTTATTAATAAATTTGATAACTCTGCAGAAAAAATAAAAGATACTTCTCAAGAAATTGCAATAAATAAATTAATAACAAATATTCAAAGCCTAATCAAACAAGCACAGCGTTTTGAACCTATTAGTCAAAGCACTAATGGGTTAAATAGTGACATAACGGCTGAAGTTAACAGTCTAAAAAATGCTCAAAATTTATTAGGTGATTTGTTAGTTATTACTAATAAGTTAGCTATGGAGGACACTTTACGCCAAAAACTAACACAACAAATAAATTATTTAATTAGTGCTGCCACTGAAGAAGTAATTAACAACAAACCTTATTTGGTTAAAACAAATAGTTTTAATTGGTGGGATGGCGACAAACCAATTTCTTTAGCTGCTTTTCAAGTTAATAGTCCAGAAGAGCTAGAAGAATACTTAATATCAAGAAGAAAAGAAATTGCATTTTTGGCAAGAGATGTATTTTTTGTTGTTACTGCATTTGCCAAAAATAATGATTTAGTAATAGAAAACAAAATTAATAGTACTATTAATTGGGAAGATATTATAAATGAACTAAATAAGTATGATAATAAAAACCCTAACAATTCACTAACAGCATTAGAAAACTTTATTCGTAAAGAAATGGATCAAATTTCTTTACAAGATTGTTCTCTACCAGTTAATGAAAACCGTAATAATACGGATTTTTTTGGCAGGATACGTAATACCTTACGCCGCCAGCTTTATTCACGTTGTGAAACCTTAGCAGAGATAAATTTAGCCAATCGATACAATAGAATTAAGGCTTCTTTTGATGAGAAGTTAGCAGATAAATTTCCTTTTGTTGATAATGTTAATTTAATAGGTAGTTCTGCAAGCCCAGAAGAAATAATAGCTTTCTTCCAAGTTTTAGATAATGAAGGAAAAAACTTGTCAACTGCTTTGCAACTTAATAACAAATTTACTGATTCTTCGCGAAATAAAGTTATAAAATTTTTAGATGAATTAGCAGATGTTAGAAAAGTTTTTGCAATCTTTTTAGATAAAAAACAAAGCCCCTTCTTTGACCTAGTTGTTGAATTTCGTGTTAACCGAGAGCGAGAAATTGCTGGTAATCAAGTTATTGACTGGAACTTAGAAGTTGGTAAACAGCAAATAAATCTTTCTGATGTAGAAAAATCTGTGCGTTGGAAATATGGCGATAAAATACGTTTGTCAATGCGTTGGGCAATAGATTCTCCTTATTTACCTGTTTCTGCTCGCAAAGCAAAAGTTAAAGATGTTAATGCAGTTTTTGAGTATTTAGATAGTTGGTCATTATTTTCTCTGCTATATCAACAATTAGCTGACCAAGCAGATTTAGAACAATCTGTTTATACAGAACCTTATGTATTGAAATTTCTAGTTAATACTGCTCGTAATGAAAAAATAGCACTAAAAGATGATCCTATTGCAGGAGGATTAACTAAAGCCTATGTACGAGTAAAATTGCTTAATACTGGTAAAGATGCTAAAGAAGCAATAACATTGCCTAAATTCCCTAATGTTGCTCCATCGTTAGACCTAATAAGTAAGTAATTTAATTATTATGGCAATTAGGCTAAATAAAAAATGATGGTAATTTACAAATTATGAAAAGAAAAGTTTTTACAATAGATTTAGAAAAAATTCTTTACCCAATATCAATTAATCAGCCTGCTGGTGTGTCTTTGCGCTATGACCAAGTTTATGACGACATCAAAGAAGCACGTCGTGAGGATGATCTTAATTTAGAACAAGGAATATATAAAACAGAATTAAAACATGCTGATTGGATATTAGTAGAAAAGCTTTGTTTAGAATTATTAGAAACTCGTAGTAAAGACCTACAACTAGTGGTTTGGCTAACAGAAGCTTGGTTGCATTTATATGGTTTTGTAGGCTTAAAGAATGGGTTTAGTTTAATTCTAGCTTTATGTGAAAATTTTTGGGAACTGATGTATCCCACAATAGAGGATGGGGATCTAGAGTTTCGTTTGTCAATTATTGACTGGATTGATGACAAGCTTTGTATAAAAATGAAACTACTTAATATTACTAGCCCTACTATTGATGATGCAGGCATACTCTCTTATGCTGATTGGGAAGAAGCTTGTATGTTAGATGTACTAGAAAAAAAAGATCCCCATGCTTTTAAGGAAAAAGAATCTCAAGGCAAACCTACAATACTAAGATTTCAAAATAGTTTTTTCTTAACTCCTAACCAATATGTTTTAGAAACTAAACAACTATTGGGAGAAATTAACTCCCTTTGCTTAAAGATAGAACAATTTTTAGATAAGGAATGTGGTAAGCAATTTTCTGGATTAATCAAAATTAAATCCATTACTAATACTATATCTAAGTTACTAGATAGTTTTGGTTTTAATAAAACAGAAACATCTACCCCATTAAATTCTGAAAAAAGAAGCAATATCATTATAGAAACAGAAGAAACAGAAGAAATAGAAGAAGAAACAGAGATTCAAAACACACCTAGACGTGGGCCAATACGTAGTAGGGCTGAAGCTTATCGACGGCTTAATGAAGTAGCTGATTATTTGATGCTTACTGAACCTCATAGCCCTACACCCTATTTGTTAAAAAGAGCCGTTGCTTGGGGAGGAATGAGCTTACACGAAGTTTTTGGTGAAATTATTCGAGATCGTAAAGAAATGGAAGAACTCAATAAATTATTGCGGTTCTCAATATCAGACCTCCGGGATGACTAAATATCTAAAATTCCTGGAAAATTATTTTTAGCTAATAATATTCTTGCCCCGAATGAAGAGTATTCAGGGTTTCTAGTAACAACCAAACTAACACAACACATTTTGCTACTTTTAGTAAAGTTAAGGAGGAAAAAGATGGGAGAAAGTATTCAACATAAACTAGATAGGGTTCGCCCGCCAAGAGTACAGATCACTTATGATGTGGAAATCGGCAATGCTATTCAAATGAAAGAATTACCTTTTTTAGCTGGTATTCTTAGTGATCTTTCTGGTAAACCTGAAACCGCACTACCACCAGTAAAAGACCGTAAATTTGTTGAAATTGATCGAGATAATTTTAATGACATACTGCGCTCAATACGTCCACGTTTGGCTTTTCGAGTTGATAACACACTTAAAAACGATGGTAGTAAACTTAATGTAGAACTACATTTTGAGCATATGGATGATTTCACTCCAGTGAATGTATTAAAGCAAGTAGAGCCTCTACGTAAGCTGTTAGAAGTAAGACAAAAACTAGTTGATTTACTAGCTAAACTAGATGGCAATGATGCACTAGATGGACTACTACAAGAAATTGTTAACAACAGCAAGGAATTAAATGAATTAAAAGCTGCAACAGGGAGGCTTAAATAATGGCTAATGATAACGATAATGATACTCCTAACACTCCTAACATGCCCGATGAACCAACACCAACAACTAATGTAAATACAGTTGAACCAACAGCTAAAACAGATAGTAATTCTGCCTTACTTGATAAAATTATGGCAGAAGGAAAATTAGTTCGTGATGATTCACAAAAACCTTATGCTAAAGATTTAATAGGTGAGCTAGTTACTCAAATCTTGGATGAAGGTATGGTAGTTAGCCAAGATGTTATGGCAATGATTAATAATCGTATTGCCCAAATTGATGAATTAATTACCAACCAACTTAATGAAGTTATGCACGCTCCTGATTTCCAGAAATTAGAAGCTAGTTGGCGTGGAATGAATTATTTAGTAATGAACACAGAAACTAGTACTTCACTAAAACTGCGTGTACTAAATATTAGTAAAAAAGATTTGCTTAAAGATCTAGAAAAAGCAGTAGAGTTTGATCAAAGTGCCTTGTTTAAGAAAATTTATGAAGAAGAATATGGTTCATTTGGTGGTACTCCATACACTCTATTAATTGGAGATTATGAATTTGGGCGACATCCGCAAGATATGATTTTGCTAGAAAAACTCTCTGGTGTGGCAGCAGCAGCACATGCTCCAGTAATAACAGCAGCTAGTCCAAAACTCTTTGATATGGATCGGTTTACGGAATTAAAGCTACCTAGGGATTTAGCTAAAATTTTTGAAAGCTCAGAACTAATTAAATGGCGTTCTTTTAGAGATAGTGAAGATTCTCGCTATATTAGTTTAGTGTTACCACATATATTACTACGCTTACCTTATGGGCCAAATACCGTACCAGTAGAAGAATTTAATTATGTAGAAGATGTAGATGGTAAAAACCATGATAAATACTTATGGGGTAATGCTGCCTATGCATTAGGACAACGTATTACCAACGCTTTTGCACTCTATAAATGGTGTGCGGCTATTCGTGGTGTTGAAGGTGGTGGGTTAGTTGAAGGCTTACCAACACATACTTTTCCAACTGATGATGGTGATATTGCTGTTAAATGCCCAACAGAAATTGCTATAACTGATCGTCGTGAAAAAGAGTTAAGCGATTTAGGCTTTATTACTCTTTGTTACTGTAAAAACACAGACTATGCGGCCTTTTTTGGTGGACAAACAACTAATAAACCAAAAGTTTATAACCTTCCTGAAGCAACATCAAATGCCCGTTTATCTAGCATTTTACCTTATATGTTAGCTGCTTCACGTTTTGCACATTACTTAAAGGCAATAATGAGAGATAAGATTGGTAGTTTTATGACTAAGGAAAATGTTCAAGAGTATCTTACTACCTGGATTAGTAACTATGTACTACTACAGGATGCTGCTTCACAGACAGTTAAAGCTCAATTTCCTCTTAGAGAAGCTAGAATAGATGTTTTTGATATTCCTGGTCGGCCAGGCTGTTATAAAGCAACTGTTTTCTTAAGACCACATTTACAATTAGAAGAGTTAACAGCTTCTATACGTCTAGTTGCAGAATTACCTGCTCCAGCAGCTTAAACTTTAGAGAAAGGACTAAGAAAGGTTTAATATGGATTCAATATTAATTTTATTTCCAAAATCAGCAAAACTAGTAGGCGATTCAATGATACAAACTAGAGATAAAGGTTGGATCGAGTGTTTGTCTTTTAGACATGGTTTATCTATGCAGCTTACTAAAGATATGAGTAATACTAGAAGAACATCTGGTAAACCCAATGTTCAGGAAATTATCATAACTAAATACATGGATAAAACCTCACCTTTAATGTATCAACTTTGTTGTGCAGGTACAGCTATAAAAGATAAAGTTGTAATAGAATTTGCACAAATTGAAAATAATAAATACACACCTTATATGAAATATACATTAGGTGATGTGATAATTTCGTCTATTTATACTGCCTTAGGAGAAGTAGTAAATTCTCTTCCTCAAGCACATGCTTCCATTGAAGGTGATACACCTATTCCCACAGTTTCTAATAGAGGGGATTTGCCAGTTGAAACTATTAGCCTTAGTTTTAATCATATTCAATGGGAATGGGCAGTACAGGCAAATACTGGTGTTAGTAGTGGTACTACTAGTGGTGTGTGGGATGTAACGAAAAACTTAGCAAAATAGAGTTATTTCTTGTAATCAACATAAACTAGTAATAAATATAGATTTTTAGGTTTTCCAATTTGTTAATGCAAAACCTAAAAATCTATTTTCTAACTTTTTATTTGCTGTAAAAACTGGTAATTTTTGTGAAAAATAATCAAAAAGACCATGAACTCCAATATGTAGAAGGTGCAAAGGCTCTGCTCTTTGACAGATTGGTTAATTTGCCAGAAACAAAATTAGGCTATATTCCTAAAAAATTTTTTAATAGAAAAGAATTAAAAGAATCTGTACGTATTGAATTAGGTTATTTACTTAATAGCCGCTGCTCTTATCCAGAAAGGTTTTTAGCTGATGATGAAGAGTTAACAGTAATAGATTATGGCATTCCAGATCTTTCTCATTATTCTCCTCAAGATCCTGATCACCAAAAACTAATAGCAGATATTATTGAAAAAGCAATTGTTACTTTTGAGCCTAGATTACAAAATGTAAAAGTTTATGTACAAGAATTTATTTTTATAAAATGGGCGTTGCTGATTGGGATTGAAGCCGATTTGGTAATAGGTTCTTTTGTAGAACCAGTAGCTTTTCCTTTAGTTTTTAATAATAAATTAGGAGCAGCCGAGATCTATGGCAACCAATGATTGGGAAGATTTTCTGCTTTACTACAAAAATGAACTAAACTATTTGCGTACCATGGGTAGTAATTTTGCAGAAATGTATCCAAAAGTTGCTAGTAGATTAGAATTTAATCAAGGAAGTAGTACTGATCCTCAAGTAGAACGTTTAATAGAATCTTTTGCTTTTTTAGCAGCTAGGATTCAATACAATATTAATGGAGAGTTTCCAGAAATAACTACGGCTTTACTAGGGCTTCTTTATCCTCAATTTACCAATCCAATTCCATCTCTGTCTATTGCACAATTTAAGGTAGACCCAGAACAAGGTAAGTTAACAGATGGTCATTTAATTAAAAAAAATACAATGTTATTTTCTGAAACTACTGCTGGCACACCCTGTTGGTTTCGTACTAACTACCCTGTAATGCTTTGGCCATTAGAAGTAAACTATGCTGGGTTTGAACGACCAACACAATTTGATTTTTTAGATAACTTACCTAAAGTAACAAAAGTACTACGCTTAAAACTTACTTGCCGCAATGAAACACTTGATAATTTATCCTTAAAAAAACTTAGATTTTATATTAATGGGGATGGATTATTAGCAAATGCTCTTTATGAACTATTATTTAGTCAGGTTATAGGCATTGCTATTTTACCAGAACTTAATGCAAGACCTGTTTATTTACCAAAAAACTCTTTATTGCCAGTAGGATTTAATTTGGATGAAGATGTTCTTCCTTATCCTGATAATGCTCATCCAAGTTATAGGTTATTACAAGAATATTTTATCTTTCCAGAAAAATTTTTCTTTTTTGATATTGATAATTTAGTCTTAAAAGATTCTGTTTCTGAACTAAATATTCTAATTTTACTAGAACAAATGCCTAATGAAACATTAATAATAGATGATAAAACATTTTCTTTAGGCTGTACTCCAATTATTAATCTATTTAATAAAACCTCTGAACCAATTAGATTAGACCATAGAAAGTTAGAATATCGCTTAGTTGCAGATATGCGCAGAGAAAGAACATCAGAAATACACTCTATTATAAAAGTATCTGGTTTTTCTAATATAGATGATAATACTGAACTTTATGAACCTTTTTATTCTTACAACCATAATATGGAAAGACGAGGGCAAAAGGCTTTTTGGCACGCACGCCGCTTACCAACTGGACGTAACGATTTGCCAGGCACAGATATTTACCTTTCTTTTTTAGATTTGGACTTTAAGCCTAGCCTTCCACCTAAACAAACAATGTTTGCACATCTACTTTGCACTAATCGAGACTTAGCCGAGCAAATGTCAGCTGGAACAAAGTTGCAAATTGAAGAAGGTGCCCCACTAGCCTATATTACTTGTCTAAATAAACCTTCTACACAACTTTCCCCACCTTTAAGGGGAGCAACACTTTGGAGATTAATATCTCATTTATCCTTAAATTATCTTTCTTTATCTGATAATAAGGAATCTTTGTTAGCATTACGAGAAATTTTAAGGCTTTATAGTTTTACAGAAAAAACTTCTTCAGAACAACAAATATTGGGTATTAGAGACATGTCATGCCGTAAAGTTGTGCGTCATATTGGTAGTGATGTTTGGCGGGGGTTTTGTCGTGGAATTGAAGTTACTTTAACTTTTGATGAACAATTATATGTTGGTAGTGGAGCTTTTTTACTTTCAGCTGTTTTAAGTCGCTTTTTTGGTCTTTATAGTTCAGTCAATTCATTTACTCAACTAGTAGCAAAAAGTAAACAAAAAGAAAGAATTTGGAAAATATGGCCACCTACGGCTGGGGAAAAAATCATTCTGTAGCTCAATGGCTTTTTGCAGAAGGATATCGCTTTGATTTCTTTCAAGCAGTTAAGCTAATAGAATTACTTTATCCTGATACTAATAGTATTGGTGATAGTAATAATCCTAATAAAGAAGCTATACAGTTTAAGTCTAATGTTAGTTTTGATTTTCCCCCTAGTGAACTGCTAGATATCAAACTAGCTCCAGATAACAAAAAAGTAGAAATGATTGTTAACTTTTTAGGATTGGCTGGTACACTTGGGCCATTACCTAAACCTTACACAGCGCTAATTTTAGACCAGCTAAAAAATAAAGATACTACAATAAAAGATTTTTTGGATATTTTTAATCATAGGTTAATTTCCCTTTTTTATCTGGTTAAGAAAATACACCGAGTTGGATTAGACACAAAAGCCCCTGGACGAGATAAGATTGCTAGTTATCTTTACTCTATTATGGGTATGGGAACAGATGCTTTACAAAACCGGATGCAACTCCCTGATAGGGCGCTACTCTCCTATGTAGCGCTCTTAGTTCAGCAACCTAGATCTTTAGTTGGTCTAGAAAGGATATTATCTGATTATTTTCAATTTAATGTAAAAGGAGAGCAATTTTGTGGGCAATGGTTAAAACTCTCTGAAGATCAAGTTACTAAACTTGGTAACAAAGGACAAAACCAATGTTTAGGCCAAGATATGGTAATAATGGGTAGTCGTGTTTGGGATCAGCAAAATAAACTAGAATTAAAACTTGGCCCATTAACACTAGAACAATTTCTTAATACTTTACCTATTGGTTGGGGGTTTTTACCTTTATGTGAAATGACTAAGTTTTATCTTGGTGGTGAGACAGATGTTAGGTTTCGCCTAGCCCTAAAAAAACAGGAAATCCCAAAAGCAAAAATAGGGACAAAATTAGCTGCTAGACTCAGTTGGACAGCTTGGTTAAAAACCAAATCTAGCGAAAACGATGATTATCAAGTAACTATTTCTCCAGAATCTTTTACTAAACAGAAAAAAATCTCTATCCCAATATTTGATCTTTTACCACTTGGAGAATATTCCGCTTTAATGGATAAATTAATTGTGCATCAATTCCCTGCTAATACATTAATCATTCGCCAAGGGGAAAAAGGTAATTCACTATTTATTATTAATAAAGGTTTAGTGGAAGTTAAATCAGTTGGAGTAGATGAACGTAGTAGATTGTTAGCTGTTTTGTCTACAGGTGGCTCTTTTGGTGAAACTGACATACTGAAAGATAAGATTAGGGATATTACAGTAATAGCATTAGAAGACTCTGAAGTCTTTGAATTACGCAAAGAAGATTTAGAGGCATTTTTAGCAGAATATCCAGAGACTAACAAAATTTTTCAACAGTTTATAGATAAAAGCCAATAATATTGTGGATAAAACATCTATATTCTCAACTACAGAAGTTTTGTATTTAGCTAAATAAGCTAATATTAGGAAAGGCGTTTTAATGAGTAAGTTTGACTTAAAAACATTAATAGGAAAATTAAATCCCTTTTGTCGTAAGGCAATGGAAGAGGCAGCAGCTTTTTGTGTTTCACAAACTAATTATAATGTTGAACTAGAACATCTTTTAATTAAATTATTAGAAACGCCAAATATAGATTTACATATTTTGTTTAGCCATTATGAGCTAAAAATAGAAAATGTTAATAGAGATTTAACTAGATCAATAGATAGCTTAAAACGAGGTAATACGCGGACTCCCTCTCTTTCTCCACATATTTCAGGTTTATTAGAAGAAGCTTGGTTGCTTACCTCTTTATATTTTGAAGGTAGTAAAGTGCGCTCTAGCATGCTCTTATTAGCACTTCTGGAAAATGAGGTATTACGCGGTGTAATACTAGATTGTGTTCCTAATCTATTACGTATCCCAAAAGAGTCTTTACGCCAACAAGTTAAAGATTTGGTTAAGTTTTCTGTAGAAGAAAACTCTACTGTTAATAAAACCATAACAAGCCAATTAGATAATAAAACTACTGCTCAACAAACCACAGATTTATCTAAAACTCCTGCATTAGCTCAATACACAATAGATCTAACCGATCGAGCAAAAAACGGCTTAATTGATCCTGTACAAGGACGTGATTTTGAAATTAGACAAGTTATCGATATTTTAACTAGACGTAGACAAAATAACCCTATTTTGACAGGTGAAGCAGGTGTTGGTAAAACGGCAGTTGTAGAAGGGTTTGCGCTAAGAGTAGCTAATGAAGATGTACCACCATCATTAAAAAATGTTTCTATACGCCTCTTAGATTTAGGGCTTTTACAAGCGGGGGCTGGAATTAAAGGAGAATTTGAGAATCGGCTTAAATCTGTAATCAGAGAAGTTACTAGCTCTGCTCAGCCAATAATTCTTTTTATTGATGAAGCTCATACAATGATTGGCGCTGGTGGTACTGCAGGGCAAGGTGATGCAGCTAATTTGCTTAAACCTGCTTTAGCTCGTGGAGAATTAAGAACCATTGCTGCTACTACTTGGTCTGAATATAAGAAATATTTTGAAAAAGATGCAGCACTAGCTAGACGTTTCCAAGTTGTTAAAGTTGATGAACCAACTGAAGCAAAAGCAATAGATATGTTAAGGGCCATAGTTGCTAATTTAGAAAAACATCATAATGTTCATATTCTTAATGAAGCTGTTCAAGATGCAGTAAAATTTTCTCATCGTTATATTACTGGTCGTCAACTTCCTGATAAAGCCATTAGCGTTTTGGATACAGCTTGTGCTCGTGTATCAATAGGGCAAAATGGCATGCCTGCCGCTTTAGAAGATATTGTTCATCAGCTAGAAAACCTAAAAACAGAAATCAATATTTTGCACAGAGATACTTTAACAGGCCATAATCATGATAGTAAAACTGCTGAACTTGAACTAGAAATAGAAAAACTCACACAATCAAAAGAAATCTTAAATAAACAGTGGGAAAAGGAATTAGATTTAGTAAAAAAAATCCGTGATATTAACCAACAATTACTTACAAATAATGAAGCTAACTTAAAAGCAGAACTAAAATCCTTACAAGATACATTAAAAAGTATTCAGCAAGAAAACCCTCTTGTCCCACTCTATGTGGATTCGCATTTAGTTGCTTCGGTTGTGTCTGGTTGGACAGGTATTCCTATAGGAAAAATGTTAACTGATGAAATAGATAATATTTTAAGATTAGAAGAGAAATTAGCACAACGTGTTGTTGGGCAAGCTCAAGCACTAGATGCAATTAGCCGTCGTATTCTTACTGCTCGCGCTAGTTTAGATGACCCTAATAAACCAGTAGGAATATTTTTATTAATTGGCCCAAGTGGTGTTGGTAAGACAGAAACAGCCATAACACTAGCAGATCTGCTTTATGGAGGAGAACGTAACCTAATTACAATTAATATGAGTGAGTACCAAGAATCTTATACTATTTCTAACTTAAAAGGCTCTCCACCAGGTTATGTTGGTTATGGTAAGGGCGGTGTTTTAACTGAAGCTGTTAGACGTACTCCTTATAGTGTTGTTTTATTAGATGAAATAGAAAAAGCTCACACAGATGTTATAGAACTTTTTTATCAAGTTTTTGATAAAGGACAAATGGAAGATAGTGAAGGAATAACAATAAATTTTAGAAATACAATTATTATCTTAACTAGCAATGTAGGGTCAGAATTTATTATTAGGTTAAGTGAAAAAGAAAATGCTCAACTAGATTTGGCTACACTAACAGAAGCTTTACGTCCAGAGCTTTTGAAATATTTTAAGGCTGCTTTTTTGGGGCGCTTAGTAGTTATTCCTTACTATTCATTAGGGGATGAGCAGATTTGTAAAATTGTTAATCAGAAATTAGCAAAAATCCAAAAACGATTTCAAGAAACTTATCATGTTGATTTAACTTATGATCAACAGTTAGTTGAAACAATAGTTGCTCGTTGTACTGAAGTAGAAAGCGGAGCAAGAAATATTGATAATATTCTTACCCATAGTTTGCTACCAGAAATATCTAAACAAATCCTTAACCAAATTGCTAGCACAGAAAGCTTTTCATCTGTACATATTGGATTTAATGGCCACGATTTTACTTATAATTTTAGGAAATAGTTTATGGCAAAAAATGATTCAATAGAAGATCCAATAGAAGATTTTATAGATTATATGCCAGATGAGGATTCTGATGGCGGTGATGATGGTGATGATGACGATGATGATGGCAATGATGGCGATGATGATAATTCAGAAAAAAAAGATGATGACGATGGTGGAAAAGAAGATGAAAAAAACAAGGATGACGACGATGACAATAGTAGTTCAGGAACTACTATTTCTATAAGCGTTAAAACTGGATCTGATGACGATGATGACGATGATGATGACGACGATGATGACGACGATGATGACGATAGTTCAGGAACTACCATTACTGTAAATGTTCAAAATGGCTCTGATGACAACGATGATGACGATGACGACGATGACGACGAGGACGATGATGATGACGACGATGATGACGACGATGATGACGACGATGATGATGATGACGATGATGACGACGAGGACGATGACGGAAAAATAAAAGTTAAGCTAAAAGTAGAAAAGAAATCTGATGATGATGACGAGGAGAACAAAGGAACTCAAGCAACAGTAAACTTTGATTTGGATTTGCCTGAGGCAGTTAAACAAGCAGCATCAGCCCTTGGCGTAAGTAAAGTAGAAGTAAAATTAAAAGATAAAGACGGAGAAGACAAGAAAGATAATAATGCAAACGTTAGTTTAGAAGTGGAAAGTCAGTTAGGAGGCGATGATGAGGAAGATGAGGAAGGTACTAAAACAACAATAGTCATTGATGTGGCTGTACCTGAAGCTGTTAAAAAAGCATCAGCAAACCTTGGGGTTACTTTACCAAACACACTACAAGTAACAGTTACTTTAGGTGGTAGTGCAGCAAAAAAGGCAACTTATACACAAGATGATTTTTATATTTCTGTTACTACACCATTAAAAAAAGATAAATTGTTATTAAAGAGTTTTAAGGGCGAAGAATCTATATCTAGTTTATTTCATTTTTCTTTGGAAATGCTTTCTACAGATAACAAAATTAGCCCTGATTCACTACTAGGAAAGAATGTTTGTATTAAGATTATACATATTGATGGAAAATTCCATTACATAAATGGTATTGTAGGAAAATTTATACAACATGATGTAGATCCTTTTTTAACCCGTTATAGTGCAGAGGTTTACCCTTGGCTCTGGATGCTTACTTTAAGCAAAAACACTCGTATTTTTCAAAATAAAAAGCCTTTGGATATTATTGAAGCAGTATTTACAGATCTTGGGTTTACTGATTATAAAAGTAGTCTAAAAGGTACTTATCAATCTAGGGAATATTGTGTTCAATATAATGAAACAGATTTTGCTTTTGTTTCTCGGTTAATGGAAGAAGAAGGTATTTTTTATTTTTTTGAACATGAACAAGCAAAACATACTTTGGTATTAGGTGATGATGCTGATGCATATAGCTATTGCCCAGACTTTAAGACAGCAACTTATCGCCCAAGCTCTAATCCATGGTTTTATAGTGATAACTATGAAACGCCTAATGATACACCAACAATACCAGCAAGTCCTTCAAGAGCTAGACCTTGGTTTTATAATGATAACTATATAACAGCTTGCCAAGTCGAAGACCAAGTAGTTAGTGGTGAGTTTAGTTATACAGATTATAATTTTGAAACACCTAGTACTGATATTTTTGCTAAAACTAGTGGTAGTGGAAGCAAAATGAAGGTTTATGAATATCCAGGAAAATATCTTAAAAAAACCAATGGTGTGTCTTTAACAAAAATCAGGATAGAAGAAAAGGAGTTCCCTAAAAAGTTTGTTATAGGAGAAAGTATTTGTAGAGCTTTTGTTACTGGTTATAAATTTGATTTATCAGACCATTATCGAAAAGATGTTAATGCCACTTATGTTTTAAGTCGGGTTAAACACTTTGCTACACATGATAGTTATAGTAATTCTTTTGAAGCTTTTCCAGTTGCTACGCTTTACCGACCTAAACGCACAACGCCCAAGCCCCTTATTTATGGTTGTCAGACTGCATTAGTAGTAGGCAAACAAGGTGAAGAAATATGGACAGATAAATATGGTCGAATTAAAGTGCAATTTTATTGGGATAGAGAAGGTAAAAAAGATGAAAATAGTTCTTGTTGGATTAGAGTTAATCAACATTGGGCGGGTAAAAATTGGGGAGCATTATTTTTACCTAGAATTGGGCAAGAAGTAATAGTTAGTTTTTTAGAAGGAGATCCAGATCAACCTATTGTTGTTGGGGCTGTTTATAATGGTGAACAAACTTTGCCTTATACATTACCTACAGATCAAACTAAAAGCACAGTAAAAAGTAATTCTTCTAAAGGTGGACAAGGCTTTAATGAAATAAGGTTTGAGGATAAAAAGCAATCAGAAGAAATTTATGTTCATGCTCAAAAAGATATGAATATAACTATTGAACATGACCGCACAGAAAATATTCTTAATGATGAAAAAATTACTGTAAAACAAAATCGTACTGTCACTATTGAAGAACAAAATGACAAACTAGAAGTAAAAAAAGGTAATCGCACAGTAGAAATTGATAAAGGGAATTTAACTACAAAAGTTGATACAGGGACTGAAACACATGAGGTAAAAGGCACCCGAGCGCTTACAATTACAGGTAATGAAACACATACTAATAAAGCTAATTTTACTCATAAAGTTACAGGGAATTATGAATTAACAGTCACAGGTAATTTAACAATAAAAGCAACAGGAAATATAGTGCTTGAGTCCGCTGGTTCAATTAGTGTTAAAGCAGGTACTTCTATGACTCAAAAAGCAGGTTTATCAATAAGTAATGAAGCGGGTACATCAATGACTAATAAAGCGGGTGTTTCTATGAGTAATGAAGCTAATGTATCTATAACGAGTAAAGCAAATGCTTCACATACTGTTGAAGCTAGTGGAATTATGGTAGTTAAAGGTGCTTTGGTTAAGATTAATTAAATTTATTCAATAAGAGGTCTTATGCCTAATGAACATTTGGAATATTATGATAATGGGCAAATAAAAGAAAAATATTTTCTAGATAATGACCAATTAGAAGGCGAAGCAATTTATTATAATCAAAAAGGAAAATTGATACAAAAAGCTTATTTTAGGAATGGAAAATTAAATGGTGAAGTAACTATATATACTCCAGAAGGTATTACTGGGCAGCAATTAAATTATCAAAATAATGTACTCAATGGGCCAATGAAAATATACCAAGATGGAAAATTGCATTTAGTAATACCATATAAAGAAGGTGAAAAAGAGGGCGAAGTTATTAAATATAATGACAATGGTGTAATAGAAGAAAAGAGTATGTATAAAAAAGGCAAACTTGATGGTCAGTCACAATTTTTTTTTAATGGCTTACTAGTAAAAAGCCTAGCTTATAAAGAAGGAAAGCTTGATGGAGAAGTAAGTACTTATTACTTAAATGGTAAATTACAAGAAAAAGCTAGTTATAAAAATAACAAACTTGATGGAGAAGTATTAAAATATTCAATCGATGGAAAATTAGTTGAAAGAAGTATTTATAAAGAAGGTGGCTTAATTAAAACACAAAAAGCAGATATGACTAAACGCTAAAGGGGGATATTATGGGATTTCAAGTTTGTGCAGGAGCATTATTAAAATGTAGTTTCGGGATTGCACCTAGTCCTTTAGTAGTCTTGCCACTACATAGAGTTTTAACAACAACTCCTGCGGCTAATATAATGGATCATGTTCCATTATTAAATATTTTACCTTTTGCTATGTGTACATCTATTGCTAACCCTATGGTAGCAGCAGCAACAGCAGCAGCATTTGGAGTATTAACACCAATGCCATGTATTCCAATAACACCTGCACCTTGGATAGTTGGCGCACCTACAGTTTTAATGGGAAATATGCCAACGCTTGATAATAATTCAAAGCTTATGTGTATTTGGGCTGGAGTAATTCAAATAATTACTCCAGGAGAATTTACAGTTATGGTACCTTAAATTTATTTTTGCAAGGAGGATTTTATGGATTATACATTTTCACTTAGTAAAACTAAATTAATTATTATAGTAGTAGGTTTTTTCTTGTTAGGTAGTTTACTTTTTTCTGCTGGATTAGTAATTGGTTTATACACAGACACTCCAGCTAATACAATCTCTTCTGCTAGCTCTAGTATAAATAATTTAATTTCAACACCAGCACCAACAGTGATTTCAACGCCAGCACCTGCTATTGCTGCTACACAAACAAAAGCCAATAATAATGTTGGTAAAAATGATAGTATTGCACCAGAAACAAAATCATCAGAAACAAAACCATTAGAGACAAAAAGCGCAGAAACTGCAACAGCGACAACAACAGATAATAGTATGCAATCTAGAAATTCTGATAAAAAGAAAGGTTTTGTTGTCCAAGTAGGGAACTTTGCTGAGTTACCCGAGGCGCAATTATTACTATACCAATTGGAATTAAAGGGTTACATTCCTCGTATTTCTGAAGTTAGAGATGCCCAAAGACGAGTAAGATATGTAGTTTTATTAGGCTCTTACTTATATGAAGCTGATGCAAAAAAATCTGCTGCTCTATTTTCAGAACAAGAAAGAGTTAATGCTGAAGCCATGCTAATGAACTTATTTTAAGAAGAGTTTAGCTCAACTTTACTCTAATATGTTTTGTAACTTATTGAGGATACATGGATAGGTCAAATAAATATACTCAAAATATATTAAATCAATAGGACAAAATATTATGCATGGTAAAGAAGAACCATCAGTAAATAGACCTAATATATTACAAAGACTACATCTTGAGTTAATTGTATCTATTATTTTGGTTTTGGCTGGAATAAGTGAAGCTTATGAGTCTTTTGATAATTTAAAAAGTTTTAGCCTAAGAGCGCATCATGGCATTGTTATTTTTGGCCTATTTCACATGTTTAAGGCAGTAATTGAAGCTGTAGAATCTTCTAAAAAAATTAAAAAGAAAAAGTAAATATTAAGAATCATAGAAAAAATTCTGTAAAGTATATGTTTTAATATCTCTTATAGGGATATTTGACAGGTAAATGATTTATGACTATTTTAGAGATTATTAATTTAATAATTGGTCTTACAGCACTATCAAGTGTAGGGTTGTTATTTTATAGTCAAAAAAAACAAACTGTTTTAGCTGATAATGTTGTTAGTCTTAGCAATAGTCATATAAAAGAAATAAAAAATAGTGATACAAAGTTGATAGAAAGTGTAGCAACAGAAAAATCTCTTGTAAAACAACAAGAAAGTTTATCAATAGAAAGCTTTGATAGTAAATTAGCAACACAAAAAGTAATAGAAAATACTGCTGAATTGATGACGTTATTTGAAAAATTAGGATACTCAGCAAGAGTCGATCGAGAGTCAAATGAACTTATTAAAGAGATGAAAAGCTTAATTAAAACAGAAATTATAGATTTTGCTGGTTTTGATAAGGCTTTAACAGAAATAGAACAACAGCTTGCTAATAAAGAAACTAGTAATAAATATCGGTTAGAAGATAATAAATTACTAAGTGAAATACTAACGGTTAAATTAGATAAAGATAAAGTATTAGCAATACTAAATCGCAATCCAATTTATGATTTGTTACCTTTTATTGAACAGATTCCTTTTTACAAAAATGAGGAAGTGGTTTGGCGCACAGCAGTAGAGCATTCATTAATTCGCAAAAGACCAACTAATCCAGATTTATTTGCTAGTCTATTAGAAAAATTAAAAGTACTTTTTAGCACTATAAAAAATCCTCAAAGCAAGATTTTAAGAGAAGAAGTATTAGAGGCAATTGAAAAACTATCAAGAGATTTACAAAAGCCAAATTCATATTTACCAACACCACTAAAATTTTTAGAGGAAAAAGTTGTTAGTTATATAGTTTCTGCTCCTAATGAAACAGTTCAAGCTAAAAAAGAAGCCTTAAGCAATTTATTGGCTAGTCAACTTACTTTAAGGTATAAGTACCGTTTTGATACTAATAAGGAACTACTTTTACCTGTTTCTGAAAGTAAAGTTTATCGGCAATTAGTACAACAAGAAGTTAAAAAATATTTAGATGCTAGTTTTTTGCAAATATCTTGGTTATCAAATTATATGCTAATTACGCTACTTAACAGTGAATTAGCAATTTTGGCTAATAAAAATGCTAATGAAGAAATAATAAGTATTTTAGAAATGACTTATCAAGAAATTAATGATGGCTGTTTTGATGTAGGTGAAACTATTCGTCGACTACGACAATTAGAAGAAAAAGGACTTTATTTAAGTAGTTTTGTTTTTTCTTTACTAAGACTTATTTTGGTAGCAAAGCGAGTAACTATATGAAAAATAAATCTCTTAATAAGAGAACTAATTATATAGTAAAAAGTATTTTTACTA
>Ga0075163_10001797_pt1 | contig 28961 bp, 30 predicted proteins | sample JI1023141ADNA_FD_71478 | JGI IMG/M metagenome (GOLD analysis project Ga0075163, IMG submission 71478) | Wastewater effluent complex algal communities from Wisconsin, to seasonally profile nutrient transformation and Carbon sequestration -... | ecosystem: Engineered > WWTP > Effluent > Algae...
CAGCTAGTACTGTTAATAAAATAAAAAGAATACTGGTTATTTTATTTTTTCTTCGCATATATAAATTATTTATCTATTCCTTGATTCTTAATGGTGTCAGGAATGTAGCCCATGGGTTTACTCTTTGCATAGTAGGGATCTGTCCATTCTAGTTTATCCCAAAGATTTGAGTTACGGGAGATATAGCACCTTGGGGGGACAAGGTTGCCAAAATGACACCGAGAAACTGTAATTCCAATAGCTAACGTATCTGATCCATATCTATATACCCACTCGTGCCATTTTTTACCATGCTTGTATTTAATCACTGGATCAACTTTGAAAAGTGCTGGATCAATTCTGTTTAGTTCGAACAAAACATTCTCTAAATCATAGCGAGCTGCCGATTCTAACTCGCTTTCAGATAAAGGCCGAAATAGCCAACATGAGTAGTGCCAATGAAAGAATAATTAATTTGGTTTTTCTTCGCATATATAAATGATCTTTCCCGAAAAATGCTAGAAACGGACGTAGTTCGTGTCCGTATCATATACTTCCTTCCACGTGTGACCACTTAAAGAGCCTTCACCGCTTGGAATCAGATTAAAAAACCTGAACCTAGAAACACGCACACCAACAACCAAGGTGTCCTGATCGTTAATATGCCTCCACTCAAAAACAATCTTGCCATTTTCAGTCTTAATAAAAGGGCCATGGAAGAGATTAGGATCTACTTTATCCTCAAATAAACACCATTCCATCTCTGTTTTAGCATAGGGTTGCATTTCCTTTTCAGATAGAGGCCAAAATAGCCAAGCACAGATTAGTAGAAATATGGACAAGAGTATGATTCTTTTAATATTTTCACGATTGTGTAAGGTTTCTTTTGTCATCTACCAATTTCCCCTTCTCCTTTAAACTTGATTTTAAATCCCCGACCTACTTCTGCATTCCATTTGCCAGCAATTGTTTCAAGATTCCTAATGACACTTCCTATGCCCCCATTCCAAGGCTTTATGTCAAAATTATAGGTGTCATATCCCTGGCCTCCTGCAACTACACGATTTCCCCCCATATATTTTAAAGGAATAGTTCCATAAACCAACCCATCATTAATCGAGTGGTTTTTACCTTTCAACAGACGAAACAGCAAATTGATTTTTTCTTCTTTATTAACTTTATTACCAAAATCAGCCGCTGAGATCCCTTTTAGATTAATTTTCGAAAGATCTACGGTCAGCGGTTGCCCATTACCATGCCTATACCAATCGTTCGCTTCTCTCCAGGTCAAATATCCATCCGCATCTGGCCGCCCCGCGTTCAGAGGTTGCCTAAGAAAGTCATGAATAGCACTCGCGATGTTAGTAGGGGATCTCGCCACCACACCCACTGCAAAATGGAACACGCCTCGGGCCAAAAAGGGGTTTGATCTAACCAAAGAGTCAGCCCTCCTCATTCGGGTCGTAAAATTGCGCCCAGGTCCACTACGGAAGTTACCGTCAAAACCTCCTCTAGTAACTTTAAAACCCATGAAATTTGATTAGTTGTAGATGGTATAATGAATTTATTCAAAAAACAAAGTGTGCTTGTTATTGCACACTTTGCTTGCTTAAGTAGATTAAGCAGTTTTTGGCCACTGTCCATCGTAAGAACCACCACCGTAAGTAATTTTTTCGGCGCTTACCTGAAAATTGATATACATGTTGTTGTCTTCTCCTAAAGCGATAAACTCCACTTCGTGCTGTATTACGTAACCGTTCTCCCACTTTAGTTTAATTAAGGTGCCTTCTTCGTGCGATTTGTTAAACGTGATCTCACCGGTAGTAGGTTTGAACTTGCCGTTCAGTAAGCTTTCCATAATATCAGATTTGTCAGTAGCTTCCACAGTTATTGATATTATCGCATTGGAAGGGTCTGAGGATACACGACCTGATGCATCTGCAGAACGCGCTACACTGTAGTTTACTTTTAATACTTTTTGCTCGTCTCCGCCGTTGAATTTCAGTACTGCTCTAGCATTTTTTGCCATTGGTGTTATAAATTTATAAGATTTGTAATTGATTTATTTCGGCAAAAGTAATCTTATAAAAATATTGTTCTAATTTTATTCTATAAATTAGAAAAAATGTATTAAAAACCAATTTTGTTCTAATTGTATTGCAATTTTATTTTTGATTATCAAAAAAATTTCATGAATACTTTCCAAGTACTATCAATGAAGAGGCTTACTCTTTACATACCGAGGATCTGTCCAGGCTAGTTTATTCGAAAGATCAGTGTCGTCGCGGATGTAACACTTTAGCGGGAAAAGATTGCCAAAGTTGCATCTGGAGACCGTAACTCCGACAGCTAGTGTATCTGATCCAGATCCATATGTCCATTCAAACCATTTATTGCCACGCTTATGCTTAATCACTGGATCACCCTGAAAAAGTGCTGGATCAATTCTATTCATTTCGAATAAAACATCCTCAAAGTCATAACGAGCTACCGAGGTTAATTCGCTTTCAAATAGCGGTCGGAACAGCCAAATGCAGATTAGTAGAAATATGAACAAGCGTATGGTTCTTTTAACCTTTCTACGCTTGTGTAAGTTTTTGTTTGTCATCTATAAAATTATTTACGTTTTTTACCAATTTTACCTTCTCCCTCAAAATGAATCTTGAAGGGCTGGCCCTTTCCTGTATACATTTTTTTTAATGATGTTTTAAAATTCATGAAGGCATTTTTTAGGTTATTACAAGGCTTTGGGTCAAAATGGTAGGTATCCGATTCAGTTGCTACTACCTTACCATCACCCAAATATCTGAGCGTGATGGCACCATAAACCAGCGCATCATTAAGAGCCGATAAATGGATGAGTTCCTTAGAGTTTATTCCTCTTGGAAAATTAGCTACTGAAACACCCTGAAAGTTAATTTTTGAAAGATCTACAGTCAGAGGCTGCCCATGACCATGCCTGTACCAATCATTTGCTTCCGCCCAAGTCAGTTTTTTATCAGCATCTGGCCGACCTAGGTTTGGTCGCTGTTCTAGTGACATTTTAGACGGCGTACTTGCTTGTTGATTCTTTTTAAAAGACGTAGGCTTTTGATCAACTGATGAATGTAATTTAGTTGGCTGAGATTTTATAATCATTTCTGGCGCATCATGGACCCACTGATACTTCATATTTCTTTGTCTGGTGAGTATTTTATGGTTCTGAATGTTTTCCAAGAAAACAAAGACCGCATCGTTGATACTTTTTGCTGCAAAAAGATCTTTATAGGCAATAAAGTAAACAGGATACTTTTGTTTATAACCCTTCGCAGGTTTGATCGCTTTCCCTGATCGTATTTTATAGAGGTATAATGGTTTATTTCCCCGACTAGCGGATTTATCTACTAAAATTAGTTCGGACACCCGAAGCGTTAAGATACTTTTATCCACCGCTTCTTTATACGTCATAGGGTAGACTATTTTCCCATTTTCTTGTGCTAGCTCTTCCGAAAAGAGATCAACGGCATATCGTCTTTTTAGATTGTTTTTTGTCTGTTTCTCTGCATCAGTGCAGCTGGACAACAGAATTGATGTGATATAAGCTAAAATGAACAATAAACGATATGAATTAAGGGCCTGCATGGATGGAGATATGGACAATAAAAGAGGATGGTATTTTTGTAGGGACTTTAATTGAAAAAAGGAACCTGTTTTGAAGATTACAGGTTCCCTATAATTGATTTGTTAATTCATGATTAATTAATCTTGCACGTATTCTGCACCCCACTCATTACCATCATCACCTTTGTGTCCGTCAAGTTTAATCACGAAGCTTTTTGCAGGGAAATAGGGGGTAAGACGAATGTCCAGCCAAACGCGGTCTTTCTGGTGTCTGTCTTGTTCGAAGCGTACAATTTTGAATTTTTCAATCAATTTGTCCGCTCCTTTAATGCCGTCTAAAAACCTAACAATCTGTCCTCTCAAATCTTCTTCGTTTTTAGAATTCCAGTTTTCAAAGGCTCTTCTGTTAAGAAAATCAAGCAATACTTTGGTCACGTGATCAAATACACGTACTACGGAATAGGTTTGCAAACCAATATTGTCTCCAGAAAACAACGTTTTGGCAGAAAAAGCCATGATTTTACCATACTCGTTAACCATGGGAACTAATCCCATTTTTTCAAGTTGAGAAATCTCACTTTTCTTTAGCTCAAATTTCACCGCATCGACTTCGTTGATGCTACCATGTTTTTTACCTGCAGCCACTTGAGACATCAGGGTTTTGTAGATTTTTCCTGCCAAGGAGGTGGAGGGAGGGAGATATATATTTTCCTCTTCGCCTACTTCTTCCGCTTTGCCGCGTCCTACGATCCAGTTACAAGTCATAATCACATTGCTTCTGTACAGATCACCACCTGTAAGATTTGCCGAGTGGAATAAATCAACCACATCGTCCATTTTATCCAAATTGGCAAAATCAGTTACCAGCATTACTTTGTTCTCATTACAAATTTTTGCCCACTTTTCTACCACTTTGTTAGATCCCAAATAGCCTGGAATAGCAAGAATGGAATAGTTATCACGCAAATCTAAACGATCATAATACTGCTTAAATTCGGCTCCTACGTGGTCAATGAAAATAGGATTGTCTAGATCTGTTACTTGCTCTAACGATGCATTTAGGATATGTACATTATCTACTTTATCCTGTTCGGTGTTTTTATAAAATTGGGCAACGGTTCTGTAACCAGTTTCTAGCTCCCTAGTTTGATCGAGGGTGTTTTTTAAATTTTTCTTTATAGAGTTTGCAGCTGATGTTGCTTTGGTTTTGCAGGATTCTACCATTTTATCGATAGACTCGTTGGACTCCAATAAATTAACCCAAAGATTTAATTTATGTAGTAATTCCTTTCTTTCTTCGTTTTTGCTGCTATCTGTCAGGAATATTTGTTTACGGGCTTTTCTGCCTGAATTCATATTGGCGATTCCGTCAATAACAGATTCAATGAAACTAAATCCTCCTATCTTATCCAAGATACTAGGTGAGTGAGTAGGCTGTTGTGATTGCTGTGTTTGTGTATTTACAGCGGTTTGTGTAGTTGACATAATATTTTATAAGATTAATTCTCTTTTTAATTGTTTTCCAGTTCTTTAATAGTGCTTTTAAGTGTATCAATGAAAGCGGCTTTGGCCTTATCATCGTTAAGCATATTTGCCAACACTTTATTGTTTCTCAATTGGCGGACAATGTTGTTGTATTGTTCCTGTTCATTGCTTAACCCTTGGAGAAAGGGTGAGTTCTGTGTCAGGTTTTTTGGACTAAAATCTCCCAGGTTCTTAAACTTAAAGTTCTCTTCTACAGAAGCACCGTCCTCTGTTTCGTGTGTAACCGAAATGGAAGGAGAGAAGTGTCTGAACACATCTTCCACTGTTTTCAACCCTGTAACAATTTCAGGGTTAATAGTGTCCTCCGTCGTCAGCTTACTGACGATTAATGATTTGTTTTCTTGGATTTCTTGGATCGCTTCGTTGGCATCTACTTTTACTTCGTTACCACCAACACCGTAGCTGAACATACTCATACTTGTTTTAAATTTTAATTGTGATTCTTTGTTAATTATAGGTTCGTCAACAGATAACTCGCTTGGAACACGAGTTCTATTTTTAATGAATTTTATTAGGTTTCTGAAAAACAGCACAGCTCTTTTATTGATTATGCTTTAATCAAGCACACTCCATCCTGCTGTTATTTTCGCGGCAGGGGTAATGTCTTTTTCATTGACAACAATATTTTCTTTTCGTTGACCGATGTAATCCAGCTCACTCAGCTTTGACAGGATGCGTTCCAAACTGTTTAATAAATTCTCAATGTCATAAAAATGCCTACCACAATTGTTATGATCATAGTTTATTTCAGCTACTGTAGAAAGTTGATTGAGCAAGGTATGCGGAGCCACTTGGCTCCACTCATAGGTATAATTGAGCATCTCTTCCAATTCCATGGAGGGCATAGATTGCGTCGCATTATACAGATGAAGTGCCTGCCGAGCAAAAACATCAATCATGTGCACAGGGGCTATTCCTAGGATGATATTCCGATATTGGAAATAGGTATTTGCGAAATGGTTAATTATGGTGGTACATAGTGATTTTACGTTCTGTGCAAAGGCAGCATTTTGTTGAGGATTAGCCGTTTTTTGTATGATTTTGAACGCATACTGTTGCAAATTCCTCATCGTTTTTTCGAATGCACTGTGGTATTTTATTAATCTGGCGTGACTTTGAATACTTGTACAGGGCGGAATAAAGTTCTCATCAGCATGTACAACATTATTTCTAAGGTTTACTTTTCCTATAACCAGATAATTCCCTCCAGTGTGTTTGGTGTCAACAAGAGAAGCTTGTACCAATTCAATGTGATACTTCGGCAATGTGTTGGGCTGTCTAGGGGGAATTTCCTCTGGATCTAGGTCACCAAAAGCGACCTTGTCAAACGGATTTACAGCTATCAGAATATAATACGCTGCATCGGCTTGTTGCTTATCTGAATTGATCGTGTCTGCCAGTGATTTTACACTTGTAGTATAATTAGACAGACTTATACGGTAACCAGCTGCTGTAACGGCATTGCAACTTTTGACAACTAACTGTACATCATTTGTTGCGGTATTATACACTTGAAACATCGTTTCCTCTTGATGTTTTTTCTCAAGCGGTAACAGTCCGTAATTGAAATTGTTTAGCGCCAGTGAGCTTGTATCCCGAGACGTGTCTATGATGAAATTTTCTTGCGCATCAAAATGCTTCTGTGAAATCTTCATTCCATCGACCCAGTTGATGGCAAAATGCTCAATAGGTTGTATCATATTGTATGTATTTATTCGGTTATTTTATTTATGTGCACTGATTAACGTGCTTTCTTCCTGGTGCTGAATAACACGTTTGCAGATAACAGTATCGTTTTCAAAAATTCTATTACTCTTCATGTCCTGGTCGAAATCGATGTATTTTCTTGGGTGAAATATGGATTTTTTGGTATAGAAGATCCATGAATAAGCCTCATACTTATCGTTAGTGAGTTCTATAGAAGCCCCAGGATTCTTATTATTATAATCATGGGCTACCTTGTAGAACCAGTCTCCAAAAGTCACCTTTTGCGGAAGGGTCTTTGCTTTGATCTGAAACAGGCTCCCATCGCCAATATTCTTGGAGAGCTCCACATTGACTACCATTAGCTTATTATAGTCTATACCTGCAAAATCTATTGGTTGCTGCTCCGTTTTATGCTGCCATGTTTTATAGATATCGAAGGGGATATTCATGAATTGGATATAACAGTAGTGGAATAATTGCGGGATAATAAAGATGAGCATACAGGTTGAGGCCATTACGCTATAGCCATCGAAAGGGCTCATCAAGTCGAATAGATGGATAAAAATATACCCCCCTAGGGTTACACAGGCCAAAGTAATTAAGCATTCAAATAATCTATTAAAGGGTGCCGACTGATTGGGATTATTAAAATAACCATCCATCAAATTGACATGGAGTATGCCCAATGGAAAGTATAGTAACTGTGCTAGTATATACCAATATGGACTAAACATATTGCCAGAAAATCCTAAAAGGCCAGGCAATCCTAGGCACAGTGAGCCAATCAGTATATAAAAGATGAAGACTTTGTTTTCGAGCTTAGGTGATTTTTTCTTCATCACACCTAGGATAGTCATCAGCACAATTAGTATCAGTGGTAGTAGTAGATATTTTATAAAAAATTCCTGTATTATTAAGATGTCCATGTGTTGTTTTATTAGTCTATTATTCCTCTATTATTAGTATAAATTATAGAAATGTTGAATACCCTAAAAGGTTATTGTTTCCATCATCCGTTAAAAAAAATGAGGAGGGTTGTTTCTCGGTGATAAACTCTTCTTCGACTTTCACTGTAGCAGGAAGGCAATAGTCATACAGGGTTTGCAACAACTTTCTGAGATTACTACTCGGGATATAATCCTTCAACCGTTCATAGGGTATAGGGCCATAATGCACGGCCCAATTTCTTTCGCCATCTACATGGCTACCACTCAGCATGGAGCTAATACCCAAACGCATTTGAGAAAGCACTAAAGAGTTAGATATATCCTTTATATCGGTAATCTGGTTGGGAACGAAAGTAACGGTTACTGGTACCTGTAAAAAAGCACTCATGCATTTCTCAAACCATCGTTTATTCCCACGAGCCGAATGAAAAAAAGGCAATAGGTAAACAAATATTTTTGCCGTATGCGCATCAAGTAGGTTGATTAAAGGCCATAATTCGCTTATGGTTTGCATGAGCATATCACTTTCGCCGATGATGTCATATTGGTTTTCTACTAAAAGTGCATTCAGCTCGGTATAGTAGACCTCCATTTCAAAAGGTTGAAATAGCTTACGAGCATTACTTTCAACTTCCCTTTGTTGCTGTATCCTATTTCTAATGTCATCAATATCACTTCCGATGTCTCCTAAAGACGGCGGATAAAAGAGGCCCTCTGGCAAATAGTCGTACAGCCCTTCTCTGTGAGTTTCAATAACGGCAACTTTTTCATCTAGTTCATCATATTCTTCCTTTACATTTTTAATGTCTTTACAGAAGGATCTGTCATTGCTACCTATCCGTTTAATAAAAACCCGATCAACCTCCTTATTATATTTCAAAAGGTTTAATGCAACGATTTCTGCTTTATAGTCTGTCTGTAGATTGTTATAACCTACTTTGTTACTTATACTTTCCAATACTTCAGCCATCCGCTTTTCTATTGTATATCTTCATCAACTACCTGCACCAGGTATTCTATACCGTCTATTGCTTTGGCTACAATTTGATTCTTAAGCGAAGCTGCTTGATTGTCCCAATAGGCTTTGCCATAAAAACTATACGATGTGGGAACAATTTCGATGTTTATCGTTCGAACAAAGCCCTCTTTAGGTTTACTACTGATCATGGTTCCTCTTGCAATTCGAACCTCTTTCAGGTCATCTTTCAGAAATAACCGGCAAAAGTTTTTGACATCCTCTACCGAGATAATTTTATCTCTAGTAGTGAGTGCATATTTATAGGCTTGTATGGCATCCGATCCTTTTTGTTCATTTTCACCACCTTTTGATTCGGTTAAGAGTGTAATACCTCTGTTAGAACCTGAGGATGATTTTCCTTGTTGCATTAAAAATGTATCTGCTCGGATATGATTGGCTCGTGTGCAGTGTGTGACCCAGTAAGATGCCCTCATGTGTTCGGTATCTTCAATGGGGTCTACAATAACATAGTTGACCTTTTGTTTAATGTCCTGTCCTGTATTTTTAGCCTTTTGATCCAGAACTTTCATCTGAAGTGTCATGTTTCTCAAGGTTTCGACAACGTTATCCCGGTCTAATATTCCGAATGCAGAGACTTCATCCCTGGTGAGTTCTAGAACGTAAGAGATCGTATCCAGTGCATCTCTTTCGCTGAAACGTTCCATCCCTCCCGTACGAATCGTATAGACACCTTTCTTCGAATTACTCGTTTGTGTAAAAGGAATTTCTTCATAATTCCTTCCGAATCCATCAATAACCTCTTCCACATACAAAAGGTTTTCTCCTATATCTGTTGACAGTGGGAGATTGTTTCCCATACCATCAAGTGTATACTCATTACTTTTCCATGCTTTGTTGTACACTGGAAAGGCATTCAATAGGAATGAAAAATTCTCCAAAATATCTTTCGAATATTGCGGAGAGAAGTCTAGTTCTAACCATAGATAATGTTTGTCTGAAATTAATTGCTGAATATCGGGTCTGTCTTTAAGCGGACTCAATATTTCGGGCAATGCTCCTTGCACACTAATCATTTGACTGCTGAGATCTTCCAATTCGATAAAGTGATGTGCGTATCTATTTTTGATATCCTCTTCAATTCGGGTACGTATAGCATATTCATGGAATATTTCTTCATAACCTGACTTACGTTCTGGTGCTACATAGGTTAATCCTGGTTTTACCTGAAGCTTTGTTTGGTTATTGGATACTTCAATGAATGGTAGGAGCTTATATACAAAGTCCAAATCTTCAAAAGTTGGATTTGAACAGTACACACTTAAATTTGAAGGGAATGGTTCATCCACATAGTTTGACACATCAATGCCCAAGACAATTTTTCTATGCCCTAAAAGGTCATTAGGAAGTCGTGTAACCGGCACTTTACTTAAACCATCTATGCTGTAACAGGTGCTACCGACGAACAGCATATCAATCTTAGCATTAGTTAGCCGGATATGATCTACTGGTGTAAAAGGAATTTCTATCTGCACATCGGTCGCTGCTTTTACCGAAGAAGGAAACTGTCTTTGGATAAAAAATTCACTATGGCTAGGCAAAATTTCATTTAACTCCGTTGGATTGGTAAACGCAATCGCATGAGCAGGTCGCGGATAGGTATAGAGCGATGGAGTTAATAGTTTTGCCATCTTCTCTAAGATCCGTGCATTGATGGCATGTACCTCATTGTTTACCTTAAAAATCTCGGTACTGAAAGCCTCAATAAGCAACCTCACAAAGGGGTCTACGGAATTAGGACTCTTTAGACCCCATAACTTGACCGCATTTTGCAACATCCTGGCCTTGATCGCTTCTTTAGAAAATGTATTTATTTGAGTATTCATTAAATGAGTTATAGAAATGGATTTAATCGATAGACATTGGGCCGATAAACAATTCTGTAGCAAAACCTCCCTAAAAGTTTCACATATCAATCTTTAACTTCAATTCCTCCGGCACACCTAACTCTTTTCGTTTTTGAAAATATTCTTCTTTCGAAAGTGGGCCAAACATGCTATCAACTTTATGGCTTATAATCCAATAGTTGATTGGTCTTGAAAATATTTTCTGATAGTAGGGGTCATGTTTTATTATGCTATCAGCTATAATTTCACTTTTTTCAATATCTTCTTCAGGTTTTTTTGAAGAAAAACTGCTTCTCAAATCATAGCCGATTGCAGTCCGATAGTATTCCAACAGTGGTCTTTGGATAACTAGTATATAATTATTATTATATGAATAAGCTTCAACTCTGGACCCAATATCTTTTTGGCCAGGAAGAGATCCTACTATAGTTCTATCATCAGGCGCTTCATCCCTATAAAAGTAATGCCCACTCAAATCCTCTGTATAATCTGACATATTGCAAGCAGCAAGTATTGTTAATGAAACAAAAAGAATGCTGGTGATTTTATTCATTTAAATTTTAGTTTTTAATTAATGATTTTCCACCATAAATAATGCTAGTTGACTAATTATTATCGTTTTTCTTAGCATATATAAATTAGCCTAATTGATACTTTATTTTCCAATGGTTCCTTGGCCTCGAAAATGAATTTTAAATCCCTGACCTACTTCTACATTCCATTTCCCAATAATCGTTTCAATATTCCTAACGACACTTCCTATTCCATCCCAGGGCTTTGGATCAAAATTATAAGTATCATTCTTTACTGCCTCAACTTTGCCATTGCCCAAATATCTGAGCGTAATGGTACCATATACCAATCCGTCATTGAATGAGTGGGACTTGCCAAACAACAAATTAAAATGGTCTTTTTTCCCAATTTTATTCCCAAAATCAGCCGGTGAAATCCCTTTAAGATTAATTTTTGAAAGATCTACATACACAGGCATCCCATTGCCATTCCTATGCCAATCGTTCGCTTCTCTCCAAGTCAAGTACCCATCTGCATCTGGCCGTCCCGCAGACAACGGTCGTCTAAGGAAATCATGAATAGATCTCGCGATGAGAGTAATGGAGCCTGTCGACACCCCCCACGCAAAAAGAATCGCACTTCGGGCCAAAAAATCGTTTGATCCAAACGAAGAATCTGAGTTCTTTCCTCGGGTAGTAAAATCCAACGGAGCGCTTCCATCATAACCAGTTTTTTCAAAAGACATATAATTTTTTATTAATTTATTTCTAAAGTTAAATTAATTTATAGCTTATGTTATTTTATTAATAATATATTAAAATACATGAATAACTTTGCCCAGTTGTTTTTAATCAATAGACATCGGCCCAATAAACAATTCTGTAGCAAAACTGTATTGTTCACCCGTATCTATCAATTTCCCATTAATGGCAATCTTTGCCCTTTTTTTTATTTCGCTAAACTTTCTTGTACTATAAGTATGTTCTACATGTTGAATACGAACTTCAATTTTAGGTTGTCTGAGACGAGGTTCGTATTGTTGAATCTGTCTTTTTAGGCTCTCAATAAAAAGGGTCTCCCATTGTACTATGGTTACTGCATTATCAAATTCGAACTCCCACACATCGTTTCCAAAATCAGGATCGAACCTATTCTCCTGCTTTCTGGAGGTAATCAATAACATGAGGTTTTGTGCAATGCTTTCGGCCATGCTACACGTTTTTAGTTTGCTGCGCTCGTTCAATAATGATTCAGGATCAAGGGGTATTTTACAGTATAAATTGTTCATGATTCCGAATTTTTATTTAAAGATTTACTGAGTATCCTGTTTTTTAAGAGCAGAAAATCAGGCATGATATCTACTGGAAGACATAAGAATGCTTCACCATGTTCTGCCAGTTCTTTTAATAGATCAGGATTCCATTTGTTCAAATCTGCTATACTTACCGCAATTTCTTCGGAGATAATGGTCAGATCGAATGAATTGTTGATTTTAGTGATCTTTAAAGCAGGGTCTATGCGTTTTCTTACAACACTATTTTTATGCTTGTTACTCTTTAAAGCCGAAAGTTTATAGTCTGCGCGCAAGAGGTTAAATTCATTGGTTACCGAGCAAGCCATCATGAATTTATGGACATGACCAATGGTTTCTGCTGGTAAGTAAGTATAAAATTTATCGTACCGATCCGACCCTGCCTTACGCACCGCTTGGTCTATTCTACCCTCACCACAATTATATGCTGCCACTACCGTAATCCAGTTTCCATATTTTTCATACAAATTTTTCAAGCTTTGTGCTGCAATCGGTGTGCTTCGGTATATATCGAATCTGCCTTGATCAGACAGTCCATAGGTATCGGCATGCCCTACAGTGAACTGCCAAAGCCCACCAGCATTCGCGCTTGAAACGACATTTTTATTAAAACCAGACTCAATCATCGCTAAGTTTCTTAACAGCTTGGGTAAACCATATTTTGCTAACGTATTTTCAATAAAGGATACCAAAGTGCTGTTTGCTGCTAACATAGATACATAGCCATCTGCCTTTTCTTTAGGCACTTCGGGCTTTAGTATTTGTTGTGCAGATACTCGACAATTTATAAGGATAACTACTCCTAATAATTTTAAAAAAAGACATTTATAAAACAACTTCATCCAGTATTGAATGGATCTGCCAGTTAATTTTTTGCTCCTCAGTATTCCACGACACAACTATCTCTTGCCCATTTTTTACCTCTTCGCGGATGATCATTTTAGAAATCGGTCTGGCTAATTGAGACCGTATCACACCCCCAATCTGCCTTGCGCCATATTTGCTGCTAAATCCAGTCAGTGCTAAATTTCTAACCGCTTCATCGCTGATAGTGAATTTTATAGCTAAGCGTGATAAAGCATCGAGTAAAGATTTCAGCTGAATATGGAAAATACGTTCAGCTATGGATTCCGTAATGGGTGCAAAAGGGATGATCTCCGTAATTCGGGCCAAAAACTCTGGACGGAAATGACCAGACATCATCTGCATTAATTCAGTGGATGAAGGAACTTGGCTTTGTTCAAATTTTTCAACAATAGCTGCACTGCCAATATTGGAGGTAAACAGAATGAGCGCATTGCTAAAATCCCCTTCTTTGCCCAGCTTGTCATGTATTTTGCCCTCATCCATTAGTTGTAGAAATACATCAAATACCGATTGGTGGGCTTTTTCTATTTCATCAAACAAAACGACTGTATAGGGCTGCTGACGAATTTTGTTGACCAACATTCCGCCTTCTTCATATCCCACGTATCCTGGAGGCGCACCATACAAAAGTGCCGCAGAATGCTCTTCCTTAAACTCAGACATATCAAACCGTACCATCGCTTTTTCGTCATTAAATAATAACTCAGCGATTGATTTTGCTAATTCTGTCTTTCCTGTGCCAGTAGGGCCTAACAAGAAAAACGAGCCTATCGGTTGTCCTGCTTTATTTAAACCGCTTCGGTTCTCCATAATGGCATCAGAAAGTACTTTTAAAGCATGATCCTGGCCTATCACTCTTTTCTGTAGATAAGACTCCATGTTCAGCAGTTTCTCCTTCTCCTGTGCCTGAATTTTGCCAATAGGAATATTCATTTTAGCAGCCATCACAGCCGCTAGTTCTAGCTTTCCAACTTTCTCTCTCTTAATCTCGGAATAGCCTAATAACTCCTCATACACGTTATCTATAAGCTCCTGTACCTGTATGCTGGATGCAGCTGGATCTATTTTGGGTTGTTCTTTTAATGAGCCCCATAAAACAGGACTGATCCGATTCTGGAGTTGATCATACATCCATTGCAATTCGGCTACTTTTTCGTCGTCGTTTTCAAAATCAGATTGTAATACGGTTTCATACTCGCCTTTCCATAGCTCCAATTCTTTGGGTGATAATTCATCCAGCATTTTTATCGCTGCCATGGTTCTGTCCAGTAGATCAATAGCTGAATCGGGTAACTTTTTACCTTTTGCATACCTTTTGGCTAGTCGCACGCATTCTGGAACAGCTTCTTTATCGACTTCTATGTCGTGGTGTTTTTTATAATTATCTATCGACGCAGCAATCATTTTTATGCAGGTGTTTATATCGGGCTCCTGTATAGTAAGGATTTCGAAACGTCTGTTAAAGGCTTGCTCGGGTTCAATAAGCTTTCGGTATTCTTCATGCGTGGTGGCACCTATAACCGTTATTTCGCCTCTTGCTAATTCTGGTTTCAATAGATTAGCTAAATTTCCTGCGCTGCCTTTACTATCTAATAGGGTATGTATTTCATCAATAAATAGAATCGCCTTATCGAGTCGCTTACATTCGTTGATGACTTTTTTCAAACGGTCTTCTATTTCTCCTTTATAAGAGGTTCCTGCGAAGAGTAAACTAGTATCCAGTTCCAGCAAAATAGCATGATTAAGTTGCAAGGGCACATTGCCTTTAAGTATTTCATGTGCAAAACCTTCTACCAAGGCTGTTTTACCTACTCCAGGTTCACCTACGATAATTACATTGGGTTTTCTCCGCCTACAAAGCACCTCAACCAATGTTCTGATTTCTTTTTCTCTCCCAATAATAGGCTCCAAAACATCTTTGCGGGCCTGCTCGGTTTTGTCTGTACAATACATTTGTAAAGCGACAAACGATGAAGATCCAGCATGTTGACTAGGCTGAAAAATGTTTTCTGAATTAATAGGTACACTAAATGGCGATCCATCCCTATAGAGGCTAAAAATCTCATGATCTCTTAAGGGCAACGATTTTAACTGCTCTGAAGTAAATGCAATATGGGGTTTCACAATTGCTGCTAACACACATAGCGGGGTAATTTCGTCCAGCCCTAATTTCATTCGTACATCATCCGCCTCCTCGAGTATTTTATCCACCTGATCATCTTGTTTTATTTCAGATGGCAACTGGGAGGTTTTTGGATATTCCTCAATACGTACGTCTGCCCATTCATGAAAATATCCAGGTTCTTTACCGAGTTGACTTATGAAGTCCCGCAAGTCGACATCCTTATGTAGTAGTGCCTGCAATAGGTGAGGGGCGCCGTAGCTTTCGTTATAGTTTTCTTTCGCGATGGATTGTGCGATGTGAAGAAGATCTTTAATTGTTTCGTTGGTTATTAGGATGTTCATGGGGTGATTGTAGTGTGTTAGCAGCCGTCATACAGTGGCGAAGCTGTTTAAATTTTACTTTGTTTATTGATTTTGCTAGTTATTCTTGCCCTACTCTGTCCGTAGAGACCTTATCTGTCCGTAGAGTTAAGCGCCAGCGTCTCTACGGATTAGTGAATAACAAGGAGTCTCCAGACTCCACTAAACAAAATCAATTTTAATTAATCCCTTAACATCATCGTAATAATCAATCGCAGAAGAATAGATAAAATCACTTTCATTTCGTACGATACCAGCACGCAAAGGGTTTTCATGCAGGTATTTCATTCTCGAATCTAGAATTTCGTTTGTACTACACTCGACAGGATGATTGTCTTGTTGCCAGAATTGATAATCCTTATTCCTGTGATTATGATCTCCTGCTTTTTTAAATATCCAAAGCATCCATCTCTGTCGACTTTCCTGTTTATTATCGGCTATTGCTTTAATAATTCTGTTTGAGGTGAATTTTTTAAAATCACGCAAAATGTCTGATAATTTAAATGGATCAGTTGCCGAAATGATAAGATGCAAATGATTGCTCATAATGCACCAAGCATGTATCCTGAGACCCTTGTTGCCTTGGCAAAATTTCAAACCATCTACTATGATATCTGCATATTCTTTCCGCGTAAACACATCAATCCATTGCACAACTGCAAAAGTGATAAAGTGTATCGCTTGTTGATCTTTGATTTGATAACCTCGTTCTGGCATTGGAATAGTTTATTTTTTAGCAGTTTAATTGTAGGGAGTCTGGAGACTCCACTTTATTTGTTAATCCGTAGAGACGCTTCGCTTAACTCTACGGACAGATGGGAGGATTAGTAGTAGCTCTTAGGATTTAAATAAAATAGCTAATTCCAACATTATTGGCATATATAGTATTAGGCAGATGTACCCAATTTTTCGATTCTTTTTCGTGTTTATTGGATCATCTTTAAACTCATTGTAATAGCGATCAAAGCGTTTTTTTTTGATGAAAAAATAATAATTGGGAAGAGTGAGTAGCGCAAATACTACTATTACAAGACTTTTTCCTGAGCCAAAGAAGGATTCGAAAGTATTAAAAATGTCGAAGTCAATAAATAAACTCAACAAATCTATGCCAAGTAGGACTATGAAAAACTCAAAAAGAAGCATGACCAATGCGGTGTTAAAATATGGATCATTTTCTTCTTTTTTTCCATCTTGGTACGCCAGATTGAATATCAAGAAAACAAGGAATCTTAGTGGTTTCATTATCGACCCTGTTGCGTAATCTCATACAATGCCTCTCCACTCTCCCAAACAAGTAGCACAACGGTTCCAACAATTGCTGCGGTACCCCAGGCTGGTGCAGTCAAAACACCAATTGCTCCCAAAGCACCTATCCCAATTATTCCTGCTCCCATTGCAAACTGTGCACGATTATTCCAAGTAGGATTATTCCATGCTTCAATACCACTGAAACCAAGCCCTACTACGCCTGTCACCGATCCGGCTCTTCCCAGAATTTTAATTGGATTTAACTTCATAGAGCGAGCTGCAAGTTGGGCCTTAAAAATGACGAAATCGGCACAACTATTCATGATGTTAAGAGCCTCCCAATGTGCAAGAGATTTTTGAATTGAAACAGTTTGAACTTGTGTTTTTGGAACATGAGAGCCAGACGGTATAGGCCTCTCGTAAAAAGAGTTTATTGAATGATTCTCTTGTCGTTGTATCAACTGCCGCATATCTTTTGGTTGATGGCCTCCTAGTTGAAAAGTTGTTGCCGTAAATCTGGAAGGTTTCTGTTGAACCGCCATTGCTATAGGAATGAGGTAGGCCCGAGGTTCCTCACGTTCAAACCAAGAACCAGATTTCTGGCCAGAGGTAGAATCACCATGCCAAGTACTTCTACGGGGCTTTTTATCAAAAAAAGACATGAAATTTAATTAATTGTTTAATAAATAGATTGAATTAATTTTTTTAGTAACTGGTTTATTTCGAAGATATTTTCGGCATATAACCCTCATTCAACCAATAGAACGATTCCCCTTTATGCGCTATTCTAATCGCAGGATCGGGTTTACTAGTTGCCATTTTATTCGCCAGCTGCCTAAACTGTTGGAAATACCGAAGAGCCATTTTATGATTGATTACTTTCTTTCGTTTCCAGTCTTTTAATTTATACCCCACCATTAACGAGTCTGTGTTTACAAAGCCAATATTGTGCGCTATCGTATAGGCCATTGTTTGCTTGGATATTTTCTTTTTGTATTTATCCGATAGCAGAGGATCACGCTGTGTGACCGTTGTTATATAGGCTTTAATCGCTTTCTTTCTATTGAATTTCTTCCTTGCAAAAACATCCGAATGTATTTTCATGTAGTAATCATAAAGCTGATCAAACTCTTGTTCATTCAGGTACAGCCCTTTTTCAACGCTGTCCTTGTTTTGAAGCCAGCTATCTGGGATATGACCTTTTATAAGAAATGGCGTGTTTTCATCAATTAATTGCGATGCAATTCGGGGAGGTACCAAGCTATCGGTTTTACTAAATAAGGGTTGATACTCCTTCAGCAAGGTGGTATTATCTATACCTATAGCTGAACGAAAATAGGCGTTCAATGCCCGGTCTATTCGCTGATTATCGAGTGTTACGTGTTGGGTCAAGGTGTCCAATGAGCTTTTTAGGAAATTAGACAACATGACTTCCCCTTTTTTCGGAAAGATGACATAGCCCTGTGTCATACTCTGATTCGGATAGTCCAAACGATATACCCCGTTTTCGCCGCCCTGGACACTAAAGTTGTTGTTTATGATTAAATCGTTTTGATTGACTAGTTTTTCCTTTTTTAATTCTGAAATATTTTGTGAAGTGTTAGACAATAGGTCTTCTGCCATGAGTACAAAATCAGTATAGGCATCTGCTGATTTAGATTGACTTTGAAATAAAATAAGCCTCGCCCTTACCTTTGAAAGCGCGGTTATAAGGCTTTCTGTTTGGCTGCTTTGATCAACCGTGGTTCCTATTAAAACAATAATGTTTGTTTCGTTTTTAGCGCCAGCTAAAAGCGTAGTTGCTTTTAAGAGTGCCGAATGTGTAGGCTGAACAATGCTTGTTTCGACGCATGACATATCTTTGTTTTTTCGCTCAATAAATGAAGAAATATCCCTATAGTTATGGCTAAGGGGTGAGGTTAACTTGCTTACGTTACACGAATTCTCCTTATAAACTACTGCACCGAATTTCACCTGATTGAAATAAACAGAAGACTCAAATTTGAGTTGCATCTCTTGTAAAAGCGATTTTACAATGGGGATGTAATGTTTGTTATTCTGACTGACATCCAACACAAAAACAACATTCAATTTCTTGTTGTTGGATAAGATTTCCCTAAACTTATCATAGTAAATAGGTTGGCCTAAAACGTTGTAAACTTTATTGGCTTTATAATTGAAAATGTTCGTAAAAAATTTGGTTTCGACATGGCCTAACAAGGTGTTTGATAAAGAAACCGGATAAATAGATTCGATACCTGAAGGATCTTTCGGTACGGTAGGAAATAATAGCGGCTTTTGGTTAGCGGCAATACTATCTCCAATCTGTGTTTTGATTGCAGGCTCGTTAATATGGTGTATTCTAATAGCCGATCTGCTTCCCCATACGGATAACATATCCTTACTAACCCATCCATACATATCATTTTTAATGCTATCAACAATAGTGCTGGGTTTTCTGCCAATTAAATACCGTCCTTGATCTGCGGATTGTTTATAGATGTAAACGATTTGACCCAGGCTAAGCTTTTTAATTGGCGGGCCAACCAGTGTTGGAGCATTATATACAAAGACAGAGTCATCTAGGTATTTTTCCGAATTCATAATGACATCGGCGTCATTGATCACTAAGGTGGCTTTGGGAGCAAAGCCTGTTGTTTCATTCCTTAAACTATTGTTCCATAACAAAAGTTTTTCTTCGGGTATCCAACCCAATACTTTTAGTGCTTTCTTACGGATTTTGCGCTCATGCAACATTTCTGGCGCGTATTCACCAACTTGAAACATGTTAGCTTTACGTTTCACAACAAGTAACGGATACAAGAAAGGAATCACTTTATTCCCGGGCTCCTCTTCAGCATTTAGGTGTAATGCGTTATTGGCTCTATCCGAAAATGCAACCCATGATTGTGGTTGCTTGGCATAACCGTTGGTATATAAATCACCATCAATCGTGTTATAAAACGTCGGCTTAGGAGTATAAATAAGTCGTATTTTTTTAGCAGAGCATCCTAAGAGAAGACAAGCAGAAATTAAATAAAAAGAGGTGTGTATGCGTATTGGTTTCATTATTTGCCCTGTGTTATTTCAACTTTGGTGACACAATTGAGATTTTCATCAAAGCCTACTTTTACACTTTGTATAACACTTTTTTTGTCGAACTGTAGTCCAGCACAGTAGTAGTAAAAGGTGTTGATCTTACTAGTATTAACCTTTGTAGCTACGTTTTCATTTTTACACAGGTATTTACTCAACAGGTAGTTGTAATGGGTATTAAAATTTGAACCATGAGCGATTTGCTGTAATCGTGATTTAAAATCTTCGTCAATTTCTTTATACACGTCCTCTATAGCAGTAGAGTCACTAAGTACTTTAAAGGAGGGCAAAACTCTGATTTTATGGGTTATTGGATAAGCTGTTTCATCGGTATATAGTGTTACAGTATAATCCCCTGGATTTTTAAAAGCGTAAATCACCATCTGTTCCTTAGAATCTATCGTACCACTTTCGCCAAACTTCCAACTGAATAATTTAGCATTCGGAGACTTGGCTCTAAAAATTATATTTTCGAACTGCATTGCCTCAATGGGGGCTTCTATTTTTGTAATAGCAGTAGTAGCATCCCATTTGGTATTATTTGCTAGAACCTCTACGGAAAATGTTTTACTATAGGTATCGTTTAAAGTTAATGTAACCTGATAGAAGCCGGGTTTTTTATAGAGGTAATAACCGCTGTCAATGACGGATATATTTCCGTCCCCAAATTCCCACTTTTTTAGTGCCGAGAATGATGATTTGTCAGCATAAAATAAGGTATCCCCAATGGCCAACTTAAGCGGATAAACTTTACAATCTATGTCAGTTACACTATGGAACAATCTTTTCTGCAACAAAAATGCGATGGATAGTGAGGCCACTATTAAGGTGCCCACAATCAGCATAATTCTATATTTATTTTTTTGAATGTAGGTCATGGTTTACTCCGTGTTACTTCTAGATAAAATCGCATTTGTCTTTTGAGCTAACTGTTGCTCTTTGTCTTTAAACCCAATAGAACATTCCTCAAACTGTTTTTCAAATAGGGTGATATTCTCTGCTTTTTTAGCGGCAATTTTTTTGTCTTCAAAAAACATCTTATAAAACTGGGCAATCTGAAAATAGGCCTCTTTACGAGGATCATATATATTGGTATTTCCAAAAGAGTTTGCTACTTCATTAATGTTATTTTTTATATCATTTTCTACAAAAGGCTGCGGTGCTCCTAACTTTAGGATCCTGATTTTTGTAAATGTCGACTCTACTAAAGGCGCTACAATTTTTGCCTGATCTGAAAACTTATTCTTTTGCGAAAGCATCTGTATTTCTAGTATATCTGCTCGCGAAAATGGAGAATCAGCGTTTCGTAAAGTCAATACCCCCATCATTAGCACAGTCACAAACAGAATTATTATTAAATAGAAAAACTGATATCTTCTTTCCTGTTTAGACAATGAAACATAGTCCTGCATACGTACGGTGTTTATTTAAGTAATAATTGAGGGGAATTTTAACAGTTATTTGCTTGAGAAATTTCTGGCTGGATTATAAAAAAGCTCCTTTTTTATCTTGCCTATTTTTCCTACGCATTCATTAAGATCTCTTAATGCCAGTTGCTCTTTATCCTTAATTGTGATGATGTCATTTTTTAGCGTTACCAAACTATCTAGCTTGTTTAAAAGGAGGGCATAATGCTTAAACTCCGAAATACTGTCTTGAGCGATGGTTCTTCTGACATCTTGGATATTATCTGATATATAATTGCCCAGAAAAACATCATTCCGAACCTTGCCTGTATTGAGCAATGACATTTGGTAATAAATGGAATCTACCTTTGCTTTTATAACATGGTGCTTATTTAGAAGTTGTTTATAACCCATTACATCCTTATGGATATTGGCACTTTGGATATTGTGAGTTTTTACAAAGTAGTAGAGAACCAAAAAGTTAAAAAATGATAAAATTCCAAAGCACACGATGAACTTTAAAAATTCCCTTTTAATCTTATCGCCGTTGAGTTTTTTTGATGTTGCTTTGCTCATTCTTACTGAAAAAATTATACCCATTAGATTAAAACACGACTATTGTTAATTTAATGTGTTTTTAATCAAAATATTTTATGTAAGACGCAATTATCGTAATCATATTTCACATTGTTGTTATTTAAAAGAGATTAAAAAACAATATTTATTTAATGTCTTTTAAGTGAATTTGTTTTATTTACAAAAGCGGAAAAGGTATTGTTTTAGGAAATTTTATTTGCTTGGAGTGAATGATTTCTATTTCCTGCTACAGGCAGGATCAAATAGTGTGGTAAATTTAGTAGGATGTAAAACTTACGAAAGACTAGCAGTAATGGTCATCAATTGCATGCTCATAATATGATACAAATACTGGATACTCAATATCAACTTGATTTCATATACCGTAAAAACAGAGGCCCTGACTTTCCCTTTGCATTAGCGCGTGACGTGGTCAATCGAGTCACCATGTAACTGATTTTATTGTTATTTTGCAATAAAATACTAATTATAAGTTACTTATGTTTTTTTTCGCTGCACAGAAATGTGTAAGAAAAAATACAAGTACTTTCCCTTTTAAATTGAGGAAATTGATGCCAGTGTATAATAGTCAATGTATTGTATATGAAACATTTATATAATATATGTATCTGTATATATCATTTGTCGCTTTTACTACTGCAAGATGTGTGTTTGTGCGCACAAAAATTATTGCTCCACATAATTTTCATGCACACAAACACATTCTTGCCAACACAATGGAGCAGGTTAAAAGAACTCGCAACTCGACGTTAAAATTACAGACTGGCTAAATCAAAAAGCCCCCACTTCATTTGGAGATGACTTGCTCAAGGGTTCAAACAGCAAAAAGAAAAAAGGATCTATTGGAGTTATACTCAGGATTTGCGTACAAGCTCATAAATGATCTAAAGAAACATATATGTACATATATACGCCTATATAGCCCTTAGTATATCTATTGGTCATAAAAGTTTGATCGTATCGCACTCCTTTTAATGCAAACTCTTTAGATCACCCATGAAATATCCTGTGGGAATTGGAGTTGTAAGCCACCAATAATTAAACAAAATTTTTTTTCTTTTTGCTGTTTGAACCCTTGAGCACAAATGAGCGAAGTCCTTAGTAGACTATTAAATCAACCCTAAGAATTTTGACGTGATTTAGATATATGTGTTTTGGCTTGTTTTGCCATTCTATGAGCGGTAGCGAATAGAGAAATGGAAAAGCAAGCATGAACCTCGTTTGGCAGACTTTAAAGCATTTAGGTGTGAATAGATGAGTCGCGATTTTGTAGCTATTGAAGAAGGTTTTTGTATGTACAAAAACACATCTTGCAATAACAAAAGCGACAAATTATATATATACAGGTATATCTCTGTATATATATAATAGACAATCTATTAGCTCTTTTTATATCGTGGTGATTAGAAATCAATTGTGGCTTAATTTGCTCTAGATTATTGTTTCGACGTTTCCTTTTTTGCTCAGTCAAACGACCGTTTAAATGGAGTTTAGGCAGAACAACCGATGTTCAAAAAAAACACCTAGGTTGTTCCATTTATATCATTTATTTAATCTATGTTTACTTTTTAAATAAATGATGTTTAAATGCTAGTAGGTTACGTACGTGTTTCACGAAATGAGCAGAATTTAGATCTTCAACTTGATAGTTTAAAAAAATTAGGAGTAGAAGAGATTTTTAAAGAAAAGGCAGGTGGTACATCGAAGGAACGGCTAGAGTTTGATCGTATGCTCACGTTGCTTAGAAGTGGTGACATAATAGTTGTGTGGCGAATTGATCGCTTAGGAAGGTCGACACTGGCATTGGTTAGGCTGATGGCTGAACTAAGGGAGCGAGGTATTGAGTTTAGAAGTATAACTGAAGGGATTGATACTACAACCCCAATGGGTAGGCTATGGTACACCCTGAGTGCCGTATTTGCAGAAAATGAACGGGAGATTATTAGGGAAAGGACTATCGCTGGTCTTGCTTCTGCGCGTGCTAGAGGGCGTAAAGGAGGGAGGAAATTCGGGCTATCTGATAAAGCGAAGCAAACCGCAAAAACCGCAAAAGTTCTATACGATTCTGGTCAATCTGTGAGTGAAATTTTAAAAGCACTAAGTATTGGAAGTAGTACCACGTTGTACAAATACTTAAGGTACGAAGGTGCAAAAATTGGCGTAAATAAAATTTAGTCATGGAAAAACTACCTAAGAAACCCAAAAGAATCGTATTGCCACAAATTCGGAATTATATTGTGCAGCCAAATCGTGTTACCAAAAGCCGATTCGGTGCCGATGTAGGCGGTTATACGTTGATCCAGCACAAAATACTGACAGCCATTATGTATTACTTACAAGAGCCTATTCATTTGGCAATGAAGGGGCATCAGTATAATCAGCTGGAAATTTTTTCAAACCCAGACTTAATCAAATTGGCGATACCTATGAGTGATATCGGGAGGCCAGATCAATATAGGGAGATTCGTGATAGTATCATACAGTTGGCTTCGGTTGTCGTGGTTGTGCCATATGTTTCGGAACAAGGAAAAGATATGGAGCGAGTAACAGGATTAATTAGAGCAAGTATTGAAAAAAAACCAGCAAGAAGCTCTTTAATGACTATTGAGATAGAAAAAAAAGTGGCTGATATTCTGATAAAAATAGACAGAGATATAGATGGCACGCCGAAGAATTATACACGACACGCTTATGAGGTGTCTCAAAATGCCACTTGCAAATTCACTCCTCCTATATACAAATTGTTGTGTTCATGGAGGAAAAAAGGAGAATTCAAAATATCGTTTGATGAGTTGAAGGCTGATTTATGCATTACATCGATGTATAAAGAATACTATGATTTCAAAAGAAGGGTTCTTGTTCCTGTGATGAACGAATTAAAAGAAATAGGAGATTGTTGGTTTGACTGCACACTGAAAAGTTTTGTCGAGAAAAAAAGGAATAAACCACTGATGTTATGTTTTAAGGTAATAACACCAGAGATTAATAAAGAGATAGAAGCGAAAGCCGATTACATACGTAGTATGCTACGTACGAATTTTAAATTTCAGGCAATTGATTTGAATGCGATTGATCATATTCTGAAAAACAAAAATATTAGTCAAAGGGATATAATTGATAAAATAATGTATCTGGATGACCAGATTTATAAGAAAGGACAGACAGATGACAAGGTAAAAAGCCCTAAGCATTTTGTTTTGACATCTTTATTAAATGAATTCAGTGCAAAATAGTTGGGAATTTGTCTGGTTTTTAAAACTATAGTTGGGAATTTGTCTGGTTTTAGTTGGGAATTTGTCCGAAGTTAGTTGGGAATTTGTCTGGTTTTAGTTGGTAATATGTCCGAAAAAATCTCTGTAATCAATTGATTTATAATAAGTAATGCACAAGTACAATTATCAAATGATTAAAACAACTCTTTTCAAAGACAAAAAGTATTTAGGATTAAAAGGTAAAATAGGCTTAAAATGAACTTTTGGAAGGGAAATCATCACTTAAAAAAGAAGATTTTGTTGCGGCAAAATTTTTTAGTTGGGTTTTTGTCAGGTTTTACTATTTATAAAGTAAGATGATTGCATATTTAGTTGGGATTTTGTCAGGATGTTGATGTAATATGCTAATATTCAATGTTTTAATATGTATAGTTACAATCACTGAATCCTACAAAAACCATCACATTGACTAATCCTTATTTTTTATACTTTTGAATGTAGCTTATAGATCGAATCAAGAAAACGGAAGTTAAAACAAAGGTCTTGAATATTCAATTCTCAGGCGTTAGGATTAGTTTCATAAGGGCGTCAAAATCAAACTCTTTATACTCTTTACCGTCTGAAAAGTCATATTCTCCAACTAAATTGATATGTGCCCAGTTTGGATGGTATCTAAATTTTAGTTGGGATTTTGTCAGGTTTTTAAACTAAATCGAATCAATCGTACAAATAATGATTATTTCAAATGGGCAAATTGATTGAGATTGCGACGCTTTTTGTACAATTCAGTAATTTCGCCCCATTTTAACACTAACGTACTTTAACGTCTAATTGCACCCATTTGTATTTCATTTACATTTAAAAATAATATTTTTTGCATCTTATTTAAATGTAAAAAAAATGTAAATATGTATCTTGTTATATATCGTATTTTTTTCGTTCCCTTTCTATTTTCTCCTTTACTGCATCTAAAAACCAATCTTGTTTAGCAAATGATATCTTTCTTCCAAACCGTTGAGGTCGTTGTTTACATAGAATAGAGACCATTTCTAAATCACTCTTTGGAATTTTAATTGTAAAAACTTTTAATTCTTCACTTGAAATATTATCAGTTTCATGAATTGAGCTTCCCCCTTTATTTATAACCTCAATTATTTTTTTTTCACTAATAGGTTTTTGTTCTGGAACCTCATTTTTTTGAGGAGGTAATTGAATTTTTGACATAATTTTATTTTTAAACTAGTTCAGCAAAAAGGGCATTTAATTCAGATATGGCTTTTTCATCTTTTGGAATCATTTCAAAAACAGACAATCCACGACCAGATGCGTTTGAAAAACATTTACGATTAATAATTGGCTTATCGATAAAAATCATATCTGTAGATTCCTGTAAAGCATCTGCCGTATCTCGGTTATCTGCACTGGTTAAATCTGCTCTATTAAGAAATGAAAAGACTTTTAGATTTGGATTGATAGTTTTTATTTCATCTACCAAGTGCTTAACTTTTGTGATTGTCCAAAAATCAAAACTTCGAGGATAAAATGGCACAAGAAAAACATCAGCCACTACCAATGCTGATCGTTGACTTTTTGTATCACGGCCACCTGTGTCTATTATAATATCCTCGTATTTCTTTTTAAGATTAGGAATTTGAGCCCTTATAGCGTCACCAGCTAATTTTATAGCAGTATAGCCGATATCTCCCTTTAATGTCGCGTCTCTCCAAGCAGTATAATCCGTGGCGGTTTCTTGATCGTCAGCATCGATAAGTAGAACATCTCGTTGCTTTTCTCTGCTTAAATAGTTTAAAAAATTAAGGCTAATGGTTGTTTTTCCAACCCCCCCTTTTATGCCTCCAAAAACGTAAATCATAATAATATATATTTAAATTACATTCAAATATATATTATTTTAACAACTAAAAAATATTTAAATAATATTTTTTTATAATGCAAATATTTACATTGTTTTTTAATATTTTAATTATGTGAAATAATATTTTTTTACGCAAAAAAAGAAGCAAATAATTATTACTTTTCCCAACTTGAATTCAAACAAAAAACAAATGGAAAGATTTAAAAAAATTAAGGAAATGGTTTCTGCTTTAGAGGCCGATGCCGACAAGTTTTATACCAGCAATGTTGCTGCTGCTGGTACTCGTTTGCGAAAAGGTATGCAAGAGTTAAAAAATATTGCTCAAGAGATACGAACCGAAGTGACTGATCTTAAAAACAAAGTGAAGTAGGTCAACCTCGGTACTCATCTAGAAAATGGGATTTGGGGAGTAATGGAACAGTGAATGGACTTAAGGACCTGTTGCAAAAATTTCAAGTTTTGCGAGCGTTAGCGTTGTTTTCATAAGGCCTTCTTTTTAAGAAAATTAGTTATTCGCAAATGTTATTTGAATAAGTAAAACATTTTGCAATATTTTTTGTGAACATTGCGCGACACTTTTTGTACGATTCAGTAATTTCGGGACAATATTAGCCACTAACGTACTTTAACTTCCGTTTCGTGAGCTGGCCACCTATAGAATTTTGAAGAAAACAGGTTGAAATGTGTGTGGGTAGGGGAGGGTGTATTTTAGATTTTTTGTATCACGAAAAGTACTAGGTTATTTTGATACAAAATGTAATTTTGGATAAAGGGGTTTGAAGTCCAAAGGAACAAAAACCCACGCTAAGGAATTATCGAATTAGTTTTGGACTTTTCTGGATTGAATTCAAAACCTGGTACACGGTAGAGCGACCAATTTTTAGTCGACTAGCTATCTCTGTAGCCCCTATACCTTGTTTACGCAGCATGAGCACCTTTTCACGCTCTACGCTTGGTTTCCTTCCAAACTGAATACCCTTAGCTTTTGCTTCTAAACGACCTTCATTTGTGCGTTCGAGTATGCGCAACCTTTCTGCCTCAGCAACTGCGGATAGGATAGTTACTACCATTTTTCCCATACTTCCTTCTGTACTGATCCCATCATCTAAAAATCGGATGGATACTTTGGCATTTTCAAACTCTTTAATGAGCTGAATCATATCTGCGGTGTCACGTCCTAATCGATCTAGCTTCTTGACAAGCACTATATCACCTTCTTCAACCTTTAAACGAAGTAGTTTGAGTCCCTCTCGATCGGCATGTGTTCCACTGCTTTTATCTGTGAAAATTCGGTGAGGTTGCACACCAGTATCCTGGAGAGTTTTTAGTTGTATATCCAGAGACTGCTGACTGGTCGATACGCGGGCATAACCAAATAGTCGCATAGTATGTCTTTAAAATCGATTTATAGAATTTATGTCTACTAACATATGATTTTTCGATTTAATAGACACACTGTCTATTGCCAATAATGATGTTTATTATTTTAAAACTTTGTGGACATTTTTGAATTGTCTATTTGGAATAAAATATCCTTAGCGTGGGTTTTCGTTCCTTTGGACTTCACCCCCTATTATGATACGCACCTACAAACGTAAGCTTAATTATAGTTTCGTGAATCGATAGATTCTTTGTATTCATGTGTCAGATCAAGTGCATGCGAGACTATTTTTGATATTTCAGATGAAT
>Ga0075163_10001799_pt1 | contig 28956 bp, 23 predicted proteins | sample JI1023141ADNA_FD_71478 | JGI IMG/M metagenome (GOLD analysis project Ga0075163, IMG submission 71478) | Wastewater effluent complex algal communities from Wisconsin, to seasonally profile nutrient transformation and Carbon sequestration -... | ecosystem: Engineered > WWTP > Effluent > Algae...
GTCTCCATGTCTTCGATCTGTTTGTCCTGCTGCGCGATCTTGCTCGCCTGGTCCTTGGCCGTGGCGGTGAGCTTCTTGATTCGGTCGTCTTGCTTTTTCGCCTGTGCCAGGAGTTTCTTTTCTTCTTCCGTCATGTTGCACCCACAGCTCATGTTGTCGTTTGGTCCATCGGCCCGGCTCCGCCGGCGCCTGCGTCATGCGTTCATTCGGTCTCGGGATTGGCCTCTGCTTTGGACAAAAGCCCCCGAGGAAAGCCGCGCCCCCACCAAGCATCTGCGGCCGCGTTGAGCTCGCTCCACTTGAGCCCGCTCTGGGGCGCGAGCGCCAGGAAACGCTGCCAGCCCGCTTCGGTAAATGGCAGCACACGCGCCGCCTGATTCATCAGATGGCTGCCCGGCGGAACAAGCGTCAGCGCTTCGCCGTCAAGAAGCGGGATGCGAAGATTGAGAAACTGCGAGGCTGCGCCCAGTTGCTTCACGATATCGGCCCCGTGCGTCTGCCAGAGCCAGGTCCGCCAGCTCTCTGGGGCATGGCGCAGCCCGAGACGGTTGATCTCTCCGTAGCGCAGCTCGTCAATCGCGTAACGCAGGGGTTGACTAAGGCCCTCGCGGTCTTCTCGGTCCGGCCACACCTGCGCGTAATCCTCGGGACGCGCGCTTGACGCAAGGCCCACCGCCCAGCCATCGCCTGTGATGGTCTCAGGCTCAAACGTGGCTTCCTTGAATCGGCGGACCCCAAGGGAGTCGAGCTGGATGCGGCCCACCTCGAACCCCATCGCTTCGCCGCTCTCTGCCGAGCGGTAGAACCGAGCGCCTTCCCAGAGCGCAAAGTCGCTTTCTCCACGGCTGCCAAAGACCATCGGCGTCCCACGCTCAGCGATGGGAACGAGGAAGCCCCAGGGCCATATCTCCGCCGGAATCTGCGCGAGGAATTGCTTGGCTTCTTCGAGGGTCTTATGCGCGTGGGCCAACTCAGCCGGGTCAGTCAGCCGCTTAAGCGAGACGGCGCGGCTTGCGAGCGTCCGCAGCGTGCCCCAGGCGCTCTTGCGCGTCGATTCCAGCGCTCGCGTCTCCTGCTCCCTGCGAAGCTGCTCGACCGCAGCCTTGGCAGCCTCCGGATCCTCGCTCGATAGGTAGAGCATCATCTCATCCGGCGACATCTCGCTCTGCGCCGCGGGGTTATTCGTCTCGCGGTCGGCGCTCTGGAGAAGGTCCTTCATCCAGCCGAGCTTGCCGGTGATCATCGAGAGGCGGAGTGCGTCGGTCGAGCGCTCGGATAAGACGTAGATGATCTTGATGACCGACTGCCTGTTGCCTTGGCGCACAGCCCGGCCGTTGCGCTGCTGCAGCGTGGCGGGCTCCCAGGGCAGGTCCAGGTGAACCACCACGCACGTCCGCACTTGAAGGTCGATGCCCTCATACGCTGTCGCATTGGCGATGACAAAGTCGAGTTCAGGCGGAATGCCTTCTTGCTCGATCTCCCCACGCTCGTTTCGGATGGGCGGAACGCCGTTAAATTTCTCTGCGATGAGCTGGCGCTGCATCGCAGTAGGTGCCACCTCGGCATTGAGGACGCCAATCCGCTCGGCGAGGATGCCCAGTTCCACCAGCTTGAGCTTGAGCCACCTGTGAACGGGGATGCTGTCGCAAAAGAAGATGCCGCCGCAGTTATCAAGCGAGAGCGCGATGCGCGCAGCCTCGTTGATCTTGGGGCTGCCGTAATCGACGGCCAGCACGGCGTTACTCCAGGTCCAGCGCGGCTTCTTCTTTCGCCGCGCCGTAGATTGGGCTGGCCGCTCGGTGTCATCTGTATCCGGCATGGCGTCCTCGCTCTCGGCGTCAAACTCCACGGCCGCGGGCCGCTCGATCGCCTGCACAGCGGCCCGCGCCGCATCGTCCACGCTCTTCTGGTTGATTTCTTCCCAGCTTTTTCCGCTCTCCAGCGCCGCGAGCATCTCTTTCGCCGCCTGCCGCGTTGCTTCACTTGGCGGAGGCATGTCCTCGGAAGGCCCGCGGTCCAGTTCGGGATGCACGCTGACGGAATCCATGCGTCGGAGGTAGCCAAGGGCCTTCATGCGAGCGCCGGCATCAGTGCCCGCGCTGGCGCGTTTGAGGGCATCGCGGTAAGCCGTCGCATACCCGCTGAACTTGGTGCGCTGCACGCGCGACATCGGCACCAGGCGGTTTTCGACCAGTGTCTCGGGTAGCTTGAGGCCGACCTCTTCGGCGGTGCGAAACTCGGCATAGCGAAACACGATGTCCTGCAACTCGAGTTGGTTCTTAAAGCCTGCAACCACGCTGCGCCGTTTGGTGGAAAGATCCGGCTCGATAACCGTGCGCATCTCCAGGCGCAGATAGCGGTCGATGAACACCTCGGGGTCGGTGATGCCCAGCCGATACCAGGCATCCCCGTCGACGTAGCCGAGCAGTGTGAAGTATTCGAGCGGGCTGTTTTTGGCTGGTGTCGCGGAGAGCAGCACTACGCCCGCACCGCCATTGCGCTGTCGAACCTCAAACGCGCGTAGCGCGAAGTTCCACGCCCGCAAGCTCCCCTCCTGAATGGCGCCCAGGTACTTTGGCACGCCGCCCTCGCGCTGCTCGACCGACCAAAGGTTCTTATAGTTCTGGGCCTCGTCGAGGATGAGCAGATCGATCTTCAGGTCCTCCCAGTAAATGCCGGGGTCCTGCTCGCTGCCTTCAGTCATCTCTGCAATCCACCGCTCTAGCTCCAGACTGAAAGCTGCGCGGTCGCGCTCAGTGCGATCAGCCAGCTTCTCGATAAGGCCGCGCAGCCGGTCCTCTTCCACTTCGCGTTGTTTGGAGAGCCGCTCTCCAGTCTCGGCACGCAGTCGGTCAAGCTCGCCAGGGCTGGCTTTTTCGATGGCCTCGGCGCCGAACATCTGCCGAACCGCGGCGATGCTGGCCAAGGTTTTTTTCTTGCTGCGCTTCCGTTTCTTGTCCTGGTCCGCTTCGACATCCGAGAGCGCGTTTCGGGCGCGCAGCCCCAGCTCTCGCTGAAGCGGCGGGGTCGCGGCGGCAAAGGCCCGCAGCGTCTCCTCCCGCAGACCCGTGCGCCCGAACATAGAGTAGGTCACAAGCGCTACATCGAATTCGCCCGCCTGAAACTGCCGATACTTGAGTGCCCGCTCTGCCTCGGAGTCTATTCTGCTCTTAAGCACCCGGCCGCGGCCAATGTACCGCTCCGTGCCGATCATCAGCACGCGGTAGTCCGGCAGCGCGCGCAGGATCTCCTTTTCCCACTTGAGCATGATGCTGTTCGGAAGGACGGCGAGAATGCGGCGGGCGCGACCCTCCTGCCGCATGCGCGCAAAGGTACCGATCCCGGTGAGCGTCTTCCCTACGCCGACATCGAGCGCCTCAAGTCCACCGCCGTTGTGCAAAAGCCGTAGCGCAGCCGACTGCTGATGCGGTCGCAGTACGATGTCGCCGCGCCACCGCGCGATGTCGAGATCTTTTGGTGGATAGGTCGGCAGGATGTAGCCGCGAAACAGCTGCCCGTAGGCCACCTCGACCGCTTGCGCCGCTTCGGGATGCGTGAGCAGCCAGCTCCGAAAGTTTTCGATCGCCTTGGCCGCATACTGAAGCCGAGCTCGGTCGAGCGCTTCGCCTGCCGACTCTTCGCGACGAAGCTCGTCGAGATACGCCTTGGCATACGGCACTTCAAAGAGCGAAAAGTCGTGGTTGATGTAGCCGATCGCAGCGCGCAGCCAATAGGGGGCCTTGGCCGTGTCGCCGTAACTCTTGCCCGCCATGCGAAGCAGGGCCCCTTCGCGCACCAGCGCCGGGACTGAGGCCCCGGTAAACTCTTGGAGCCACGGACGCAGCACATCGAGCGGCACCCACGGCATCCGCGGCTCGGCTGCGATCTCGGAGAGCGGGGGTGGGTCAATGAGCTGATAAAGGCGCGTAGCTTGCCGCTCGGCGTTGGCGTCGCCCTGCGCTGAGCGCTCCTTGGCTCGCCGGTACTTCGGCCAGAGCTCGCCGGTGTAGTAATCAGCTTCCGGCAGCCATTCGCTGCCGTCCTGGCACCAGCCCGCTGCGTACAGCTGCGAATCAAGGGCATCCCCTGACAGCTCGGGCGCTTGCAACTCGCGGCGCAGCGCGATCACTGCGTCGGTCTTAAATCGCCGCCGGGTGCCGTAAAGAAACTGTGCTTGTCCGACGACATCATCGAGCGACCCCTTGTAGCGCGGCTCGTAGCTCGGTGCATGTGCAAAAGCCTGGGCCAGGCTGCCGTCGTTCTCGAATGCAGAAAGAAACGACACCAGCTCCGAGAAATCCTTGGCGCTGCGCTGGAGCTCACGGTCGGCGTAGGGCGAAGGCGGGAGGTCGTCTGCACGACGTCCTGCCTGCCAGGCGAGCAGTGCCTCATGCAGCTCTGGAAAAAGGAGCGCAGCCTTTCTGGCGCTGTCCGCATCGCTTGAGCCGTAGTGCTTGAGGTAAAACGCGACCCGGTCGCCGAGCGTCACCGCGGCTTGCAGGTACGGCGGAAGATCTTCCTTCTTCGGCCTGCGCACGGCCTTACGTTCGGGGCGTTCGACGGGCTTTACCCAGCAGCTTGCACAGCCTGGACGCTCGACAAACGGTGGCAGGACCGTGAATGTGCCCGCTATTTCATAGCCCCTGCGCGGGCGCTTCGAAGTGGGTTCAGGATCGTCTTCGCTCTGCTCGCCGATGACCCTCCCCAGGATGTGGTGCGGAAACTCTTCGAAGTACCGACCCTCCACAATCGGGGCGTCGCTGCCCAAGATCGTGTCGAGCTCGCCGCCCCGGGCGCGGAAGAACAAGAGGTCGGTCACGAGGTTGGCGCCCGGGAAGAGTTCTGAGGGCAGCCGAAACGCAGCCATCAGGTGATGGCGCAGCAGCACCTTGCGGCGCAGCTCGACGAAGCGCGGCATCTTCGAGGACAGGAACCCATACGGAATCAGGAGCACGCCGATGCCGCTGGGACCGAGAAGATCGAGCCCTCGCCGCGTAAAGTAGGGATAGGCCAGTGGCTCGCGGTAGCGTGGATCTGGGTCGAGCGTGATGGTGCCACCCCGCTTGCCGTAGGGTGGGTTTGACAGCAGTAGCCCGATCTGACCCCACGCCTCGGGTTCGTTATCAGCAACCCATTTCTCAAACGGGCCTTCGAACACCGTGATGTCGGGGCGAATGGCAGCGAGGAGCTTCGCGGAGACGTGGGAATATTCGACTGCGGTCCAGCGCAGCCGTTCAAACCCTGGGCCTGAGCAGGCATGGATGAAGCGACCGATACCGGCGGACGGCTCTAAAGCCCAGAGGGGCTTATCGTCCTGCTCTTGCCCAAAGCGAATGCCAGATAGCAGCGGGCGCAACACCCGGGCGACCTCGCGGCAGAGCCGCGTAGGCGTATAAAACTCGTGGACCTGCCCCTGAAGCTCGGGAACCCACTCCTGGGGCACCTGACTCGACAGGCTGTCGATGGACAGCCCGCCGGAGCCAGAGTAGCGCATGAGCGTTTGCCGCTCGGCAGGACCAATCGGCACGCCTGATGCCAGGAGCTTGATCGCCGCAACATTGGCCTTGCTGCGCGCCGATGCCGACCACTCATCCGGTGGCACATCGTCGAGCGGCGTCTCTGTAAGTGCCGTTGTGCCGGGGGCCGTATCGGCCGGGATGGAAATCACCCCTTCTTGCTCATCAGCTAAGGCATCAAGAAGCGTCGCCAGCTGCTCGATAAGCGGGATGCGGAACTTTCCGAAGAAGTGCTGAACAAACGCGGCGGTTACACCCACTGGCGGCTGCTGCGCAAGCGCCAGCGCAATCATCTGTACGCCGCGCTCAGCGTAGGCACGCGACAGAGTTCTCATTCGACGCCCCCGCTGGGGCTCTGGAGTCTCTGTCGGGCCTGCTCAATCACGTCCTTGATGTGTGTGCTGAGGTGGCCTTTCCGTTGTCCTTTGGGGGGACGAATCCAGCGCAGCGCACGGACCAGTGCATCAAGCTCTTCTTCACTGCCTGCGAGCACCACCGCGTCTGGAAGCGCGGCAAAGTGCGCCACGAGCGCCTCATGGTTCGCAAGGCTCGGTGCCCGATGCCGAAGGTGCCCCTGCGCCCACAGCCACTGCCGCAGCGTCCGCCAACTAAGCGACGTGCCTGGGGTCGTGTACTCGGGACCGGCTGTCGACTCGACGTCCGTCCGATACAGCTGCTTTTCGAGAAGTCGTGCCAGCCGGACCATGAGGTCGCCGCGGTGGCGCTCGAAAAAGCGCTCGACCGACTCAGGCGCAACGCCCTCCGGTGGCGCTTGCCGCAGCGCGGTCTCAAGGAGCCTCACGCCTCGCTCCGCGACTGGAATATAGTCGAGGTTTACAACGGTCACGGCATCCCCCTACAAGCGTTAGCCCTCGCCTTTCTTGGCCATCTCTTTGGAGAGCTGGCTCGCCACGCTCGGGAGCAGCGCCTGGATCGCGCTGAGCATCGCGGCGTTTTGCGCGTCTGCCGTGGGCATGGCCGCCGCGGACGGCGGCGACTCAGCCAAGGGCGGAGATGGGATGGGCGCGGGGGCTGCTTCTGCTTTGGGCGCAGCCGTCCGCTTGGTGATCGTGGTTCGCGCTTTTCGGGGTTTCGGCGCGGCTGATGGAGGCGGCTCAACCTTGGTGCCGTCCCGACTACCAGGAGATCGAAGGGACTCCGAGCCGAAGACATCGCCCCGCTTGGCGCCTCGGGGCGGACGGACTTCGCCCTTTTTCAGCTCCACCGCAGTCGCAGGGCTCGGAACGATCTCGCCCTTTTTACAGGAGCAAGTCGCGTTGGCCGCTTCGCGTGCCGTCGCTCCGTTTCGCCACTCCTCTACAAAGAACGGATACAGCAGCTCCAAAAGTTCCCGGCTGGGATTGATCCCGTAGGCTCGTTGGAGATACGCCACCACTTCAGCCAGAAACTGCGGCGGCGGGAGCTTGCCTTCGCGCGACTGCCACACCATGGTCAGCTCCTCTTTCCGGGATCGAGCCGCGTCCGCAGGCCCTGGAACTTGGCGCGCACCACATCCTGGGCAGCCTGGACCCCCTCGGCCACCGCGGCCTCCACCAGATGCTCGGCAAGCTCAGTGGCTCCTTGGAGCGTGCGCAGCGCCTTGCGCTTGAGGCGTCCCTCAGCGGTCTCTTCGGTCAGCGGCGTTTTGCAGAGACGGCATCGCGAAGCGAGTCCCCGGCTTTTCAGCCGCGTTGCCGTTCCGCAGCCAGGACAGTCCACCGCCCCTTGCTCGGCAAGCCAGGCAGCCCGCTGCGCGTCATATTCGCGCCGCCGCGCCGGATCGCTAAGGGTCTCATAGGCTTCCTGCACTTCCTGAAAACGAGCCCGGTCGCCACCCGCACTGTCCGTGTGGTACTGACGGGCCAGCTTCCGGTGCGCGCTCCGCAACTCGGCCGGGGTCGCCTGGGGCCCCAAGCCCAAGACCTTGTAGAGACTCTTCATGGCCGCTCGCTCCTCCTGGTTCCGGGAGACGGGGTGGTGGGCTGTCGTGAGCAGATGCAGAAGCCGTGCGGCCTGGCGCTCCGCGAGCGCTGCCCGACGCCGCGCTTCCAGCGCATCGAGCAGCTCGCAGGTCCGGTCCTCACGCTCCGTCGCAAACATCGCGCTTGGGCTCATGTGGACTCCTTTTTGAGACTGAAGGGAGACGCTCCTTTGCGGATGCCTTCCAAGCGCTTGGCGAACCGCTCGCGCTCGGCGGGATCCTTCATGACCTTCTGGAATTTCGCCGGATTGACCAGCGAGACCAGCTCATCGAGGGCCTGCTGCGCCGCTTGATCGGGGTCACTGAACTCCGCGTCAATGACCTCCTGCGACTGCGCCTGCGCCCCGGTCGAGGAGTCGGCAGCGCTGCCGGCCGCCTTCTTCTTACGTCGGGGCTTCTGTACGGAAGCGACCCAGATGGTCTGCACAGCACCTATAAGGGCCGTGGCTATCTCAGTGTAAGCTGCCTTACCTTCTCCGAGCTCTTCCAGACGCTTCTTTAAGATCTCAAGCGTCTTTCCCTCGAACTCCAGGTGGCTCCGCTGCCGCTCCGCACGCCCTGTCCAGTCGTCCTTGGCCATCTCCATGATGGCCCCGCGCAGGTCCCGCAGCGCCGTCATCATCTCGCGGAAATACTCGTGATAGAGCTTGTAGCTGAGCAGCCCTTCCTCTCGCAGCTCGACTTGGTTGGCGACCTGCCGCGTCTTGAGGAACTTCTCGCTGTCAAAGGGCTGCTCTTCCTCAGGGGGCCTGGCCGCTACCGTCGCTGGGGGTGGCATGCGGCCGAAGGTGACGGTGGCAGGCTCGTCCTGGTCTAGGACGTTCCCGTTTTGGTCGTAGACCTCGACGCGATAGGTGCCAAGGACCATGCAGGCCGGGGTCTGCGGCGGTGGCCCGAGCGTCAGCGGCTCCTCCTCGGCCGGGGGATTAAAGAGCGTGTCTCCGTAGGCACGGTCTAGAGCCAGCCGGTAGCTGAAGGACCCGTCTGGAAGATTCAGCTCGGCGATCTGCGAGCTTAATTTTTGGTAATCCAGCTTACTCATTGCTGCCATTCAACAGCAAGATCGGCTAGGCGTCAAGCTCACTTTTTAGGTGTGTGGATATCTATGTAGAACGAAAAGCGAATCAGGGACCGCGTTCGCCATCTTCTACATTGAGGGGGCGGCAGGGCACCAAAAGGATGGGCTCTGCTTCACCCTTAGGGATCGGCACTCGGCGTCCATTAGCGTCGGTGAGGGCCAGGTGATACTCAGTCGCGAGGGGCACCACTGGAGGCTCGAATGGATCGAGCAGAAAGCCAGGAGTCGAGCGCTCGATACCGTCAAAACGTGGTGAGGGCTTTTGCGTAGTCGGGTATAACCACGCTTGTCCTTTTATGCGAATGGCCAGTCGATAATAATAAGCAATCTTCGCGTATGGGGCTACTTTTTGCTCGAAAGCCGCTAACTCTTTAGATCTTCGCATGCGTATGCGAGCTCGGCCCCAGGCCGTCTTGCAAGCCAGCGGATAAAAGCAGGCATTTGACTGCTTATCATGGGGGATGGGTTGTCCGCATCGAACGCAAGCTCTAGCCTCGAATGTCCACACCATGGATGAAGCATCGCAGGGATGAAAGTCGGGATCAAGAGTCGGGATCCCAAGTCGGGATCAGCACGGTGGAGCGAGAGAAACAGGCCAAGCATTCTGAGCTCTTGCTTGCTCTGATCCCGACTGCGGATCCCGACTGGGGATCCCAACTAGCTGCTGCTTGGACATGCGCGATCCGACTTGGGATCCCGACTTGGGATCCCGACTAAGACAGGCGAAGCCTGGCCAAGCTGGGCAATTCAGATTGGTAGAGGTGTATATTTCTCCAACGCGCTATTGCTTTAGTACGATGATGTGGCTTGGGCTAAATTTATCGAGCTCTTGATAGGCGTCGCGTAAGAAACATCAAAACATGAAATGTATTTCAAATTACATTTTCTGTGATGTCGAAGCGATTTTCGAACAAAATAGTAATTATTTGTAAGGAAAAATACTTTTAAGCATGCGTAAAACTGTAACTTTAGTTACCTAGTCTACTGAGAGCGCGATTGCGCCAGCGACGGATTCGCGGCACACTCGTAACGTGCCTGACTCTTTCAGGATCGTGCGGAAGAGGGAGACAAATGCGCTATTGCTGCGGCTGTATATCCTCGACCAGCGAATCCCGGTAGCCACAGCGTACCTGCGCTTTACCGAGGACGGCCAGCGGATCAAGTCCCGCGAGATCAACTGGAACTCGATCGGCTACGTAGACATCTACACCACCGTCGCACTGGTCGAGGGGATAGCTGAGCTGATCCTGCAAGCCGAGGCGGAGGGCGAGGAAAAAGAGAGCGAGCATCGCTCTGAGGGCCGGAAGCGCCACCAAGACGAGGAATAGCGCTGGATTTGTAAGACAGCTTTCTTTTTTGCTGACTTTAGCGCGCGCGGAGCCTTCTAACGCACGGTTTACCAAGCGAACGTGGCTGAGGCGGCAGGTAGCCGCCCCGCGACCGCTGTCTGGCGACCTCGGTAGCGCTCGACGAGCGTCCACGCGGCACCTGCTGCCAGTGCCGCCGCGCCGACGACATCTAGCGCAATGCCAGCCCGGTCCAGGGCTTGGCCGCGACTGGTAAGTGCGTCCACCTCGCTGACGGTATGGGACATGCCGTCGATCGTGCGAGCGGTGGCCCACGCCCCAGCGCCGCAGCCTATGCCCACGACGACTGCCGCGCCGCCGATCGCCAGCAGACCAATTGCACCCGGCGGAGTGCGTCGTCGGTCGCTGGCAGGCATGGGGGGCCGGACGGTCTCAGACGATGCCTGCGTGGGCGCTGCGGCCGCGCTCGTAAGCTGCTCGCGAAGCCGCATGATACGTCCGCGTCCCTCATCGGAGTCACGCTGCGTCACGCTCTGGGGTTTGGCGGCGAGGAAACGCTCCTCGAAGTCGATGGCATCGCTGAGCTTGCCCTGCTTCTCCGCCGTGAGGCTCAAGTTGTGGAGCAGTTCGGCATCACGGCTTAGAGCAAAGCTGGCCTCGAACTCAATCCGAGCTTCGTCATACTTCCCAGCGCGGTAAAACTGCGTAGCCTCGTCGAAGTGACGGGTCGCCGCCGCCAGGTTTTCAGGGCTGACGGCGAGTTGCTGCGGACCCTTTGCGGCCGCGCCTTCAGCAGCAAGAGTAAGAACTGGCCGAGAGAGCAGCGTGACCGTAGCCGCCAATACGATACCCAGCAGCCTCATATGTCCTTTTTATCACGGAGAGGCGGTCTAGGTGGAATGGGAGGGATGAGTTTGGTGCTCGTTCGGAGCGCCCAAGGTACGGGCTACTGGGAAGGCTGGCCCAGCACTGCGATTGAGCTGATGGTCCAAGAGGGGGTAGCCGAGCCCATGGGGGCCAGAATCTGGATAGATCCTTGTAGATTCGGGCCGCTTGGGATTTTGTTTGTGTCGATCTCTATGATCGTCCTCTGATCGACCGTTGAAGTGGGGTTGATCCATAGACGAAGGGGGGACGATATGTCTGCCAGCTCGATCCTGGTCTGCTGCCCAGCACTTGGCAGGTTGGCCTGATGGATCAGCGCCAACGTGACTCGGGGATACTTTGTTGCGTTGACCGGGATGCTCGGCAGCGATAGGCCGCACGTCACGAGGCCAGGTGCGGTGTTGATGCTTTTCGGCTGAAGAGTGTTGCCAGACACCTCCCATCCCGCACAGTTCATCGTCGCTGCCGTCAGATTGAACCCAAGACCCGTAAGTGCTGTGGTGCTGGTCTGGCTCATATCCAGGCATAGGTTGCCCAAGATGTCGCCGCTAAGGCCCTTGGCGGCGGCGCATTTGGCCGGTGACGAGAGCAGGTCCGGCTGCGAAGGGCACTTGCCGCCATCGGCTGAAGATCCGCCGTCGGTCGTGTCATGCCAGTCAGTCGCAGAACAAGCCATGAGAGTAAGGCTGAGAAGAGTCGCAAGACAGGTACGCATCCGGCACGCTCCGAGCGAGAAAGATAGATCAGTTGGGGCACTGAATGAGCGCCGACTTACCCGGCACGAGTGCCGAATTGCTTGCCGACGAGCGCTGCGCCCGGTTGACGATCACGGTAGTTGGGATCGCGACTGCCAAGAGGCCGATGGAGACGCCGGCCACGGCTACCGCGGGGCCAGCCAAAGTGTTATCGAACCGGCGATCCTGGACATCCCGACTCGTAAGCGGGTTGGCGATGGCGAGGCCGATCGAGGCAGCTGCTGACGCGGCGAAAGCTCCCCATGCTAGACCTTTAAGCAAGCGGGCCGTCTTCGGGCTCAAGTGGTCTTGGTCCGGGCCTGCTGATGAAGAAGACCCGAGCATCGCGTCCAGGTCGGGGCACTGTTGCTCGGGGAAAGGCTCGCAGGCTTCTACGGGCGGCTGTCCGTTGCCTGCGCAGCGTGCTCCAAAGCAATGCTCTAGTAGCTCAGAAACAGACTGTTTAGCCTGGGAGATCAAGGTGTCCCGGTCGCAGTCGGCGCAGCTAACGGCCTTATCGGTGGTCAATCCCGTTTTCTGGTCGAAGAAGAACAACTCGACCTTGCCGTCCTTCTTGACCTGCGCCCCCAAGATGCGGGCATTCTGCTGGCCAGTGACGATTTTCTCCAGGATATCCGACGTGTAGGTCTTGGACTCCACGGTCACCGGCTGCGGGCTGCGGCCCAGTGACTCTAACTGCTGCTGTAGCGCTGCGTGGAGCGCGGCTCGGTGCTTGCCTTCGCCGTAAACAGTCAGATAGAGCGGCCCCCTAGACTCGGCGGCGCCCTGATCGTATCCGGCAGCGCCCGCCGAGCAGTACAGCGGCCGCGCGCCTAACGCGGGACCGAAGTTTGGCCTGTCGATTAGCGCCTTGGCCTGGGCAGCGAAAGCGTCCGAGAGGTCGTAGGACTGATTGTAGTCGTCTTGGTAGGCAATCTGGCCAGTGCTGAGGTCATAGAGCCAGAGGCGGAAGCGGGTCACATTTCGGCCTTGCACGACCTGCCCGCCAAGCAGGCGTCCGTCGCCAGCTTGGCAGGATCGCCGCAACAACTCCGCGCACTTTTCACCCTGGCAGGGCGGCAATGGCTTACCGTTGGGCGAGAGCAAGATGCCGACGGGTTGCGTTGAGGAATGAAGTTTCTTCTCGACGAACCTATCCACATCGAGCAGTCGCTCGCACCCCCGTTGGAACCCCCACAGGTGGACGCGCCCCTGAGCGCGGGCGACGGGGGACAGCACGAGAGAGGCCAGGACCAAGACAGGGAGTATGGAACGGGTGAGCATGCGCATTTTGTCCGGTCAGCGTCAGCAGTCGCTGACGAAAATGAACAGTACCACGGCGGGTTTACCAAGAGCTGGTTCGCCCTGGATAGGGCGAAAAAAGACTTTTTTGTAGAGCTCCGTGACGTCGTCGCGCAGCTGGCAAGGCAAGAGGTACGGCCCGAGGATGGGGACCTCGCGTGGCTTGAGGATGGAGTCCTTTGGCCGCGGCGGGTGTGGAGGAGGTAGCTCCTTACGGAGAACCTGGGCTACAAGCTGCTTGGCTAGCTCCATTGCCCGAGTGCGGCCTGCCTCTGTATCTTCGGCAGGCTTGGCCATCACCACCAGCCGCGTTGAGGAGTGCAGCCTTTCAGGATCTAGGATGCCGCGAATCTGGCCTACTCGCGTAGGACGCAGGCTGAGCAGACCGGCCTCTGGCTTCAGGTGGGCAATGCCGCAGGGCAGCTTGCGCATGAACGTCAGCGCGTTGTTCATCGAGTCTGCGGTGCAGGTGTCGGGAAGCCCCTCTTGCAGATCCGACATGAACTGCGCGATCTGGCTATTTTGGCAGTACTTCTCTCGGGCTGCTCGGCGTCGGTCATTCTCAAGGTCGCTGACCAGATCCGAGACGGTGACAGTGAGTTCATCCATCTCCCGCTTAGTCTGGTTGATGGTCTGCTCTAGAACAGCCACCCTGGCTTCCATCTTAGGGCTGCCGCAGCCGCCGATAGATGCCAGAAAACAAAGAGCGAACAGCGAACAGACGGCTATTTGGGGCCGCATTGTATCTCGACCTTAACAGGGAAGCTGCCCGATGGTGGCAGACCTCGAAGTGTGTTCAGAAACAGGTCCAGTGCCTGGCCCTTCAGTGATGCAGGGGTCTCTAGCAGTCGTGGCTTTCTCGGTAGGCCGACGATCACCAGCCGCTCGCCGGGGCAGATACGAATACCGCCGTTATCGCGAAGGGCGGTTTGAAGTGACTCGCGCTCCATCGGCGTCAAATGCGTCACAATACACGAGTCGGCCGGGCGGGACGCACAGCGCGACCGCGGACGGAGATGGGGCGACTCCACAGCTCTTGCCAGATCAGCGGGCTGTGCCAGATCAGGTGGCGTGCCAAGGTCCATTGGCGCCGCAAAACTTCGCAAGTCCATCGGCTCGCTGAGGTCTGTCAGAGCCAGGGTAGGCTTGGCCTTCCAGTCGTGCAGTAGAGCACCGAGCCCAGCAGCCGTGAGAATGCCGAATGTCAGTAAAATAAGGAAAGGCGATTTCCGCTCGGGCGCAGGTCTGAGAGTTGGCTCAGTCGGGGTGGCTTTCTTATTCGGCGCTGAGGCCGGTGGATGTATGGGAGCTGTCGGGACAGCAGCCACTTCGACGGGAGCATTGGCTGCGGGAGCAGAAACTTCATGGGGTTCACTGGGGCCGATCACCCCGACAGATGGCGCAGCCGAGCTGAGCGAAGCATTCGTGGGAGATGCTGGAGCTTGGGGAGCGTCACCACCACCGACATCCGTAGATGCTGCGGCATTAGATTCAAGGCCGGGCACGTTAAGCGGCGGGGATTCTGCCGCAAGCGCTGCTTTCGCTTCGGGCGAGAGCGGCGCGACCGCCTGAAGCGCCGACAAGCTGCCCGAGTCTAGCGATGGACCGATGATCCCTCCGAGCCGGTCGGCTACCTCTGACACGGTCGGGCGCTTGATGGGGTCCTTTTCGAGCATCGACGTGACTAGCGTAACCAGCTCCGCCGGCAGGGCCGGGTCGATAGCCGCTAGCGAGGGTACGGGCGAAAAGCAGTGCTGCATTCCCATCGCAGGCAGGTCCTCTGCGACAAAGGGCAGCCGACCCGTCAGGGCTTCGAATGCAATGATACCCAGAGAGTAGACATCGGCTTTGCCATCCAGCCTTTGGTTTCGCCACTGCTCTGGGGCCATATACGGCGGTGTGCCCATGAGTAGGCCCGTCCGCGTCTTGATCTCAGCTGCGGGGGCAGGAGCGCTCCCATCCCCCGAGCCAACTGACTTGACGATGCCGAAGTCCAGCACCTTGGCTCGCTCGCCACCGGGCACGTCAGAATCGGGAACAAGCATCACGTTGCCAGGCTTCAGATCCCGATGTACGAAGCCGAGCTTGTGGACGGCAGCAAGGGCCCGAGCAACTTGCTGGAGAAGCAATAGGCAGCTGAGCCCGAGGCGACCAGCAGGCGAACTGTCCGCCCGACGGATTCGGCCGCTCAGAGACTCGCCGTCGAGATACTCCATGACGAAGAAGACGACCCCATCGTCGGTCTCGCCAAACTCGTAGACGTGGACCACCCCGGGATGCTGGACTCGGCTCGCAGCCTTAGCCTCTTGCAGAAAGCGAGCAGCCAGCTGAGGGTCGCTGGCAGTGTCAGAATGGAGCACCTTGAGCGCGGCCCTGCGGTCCAGGGTCGTATCAAGTACTTCGTAGACTGCGCCCATGCCGCCCTCGCCCATGAGCCGGACGACGCGGTAGCCAGCGATAGTCTGATCTGTCGTCAGGCGGGGCATGCGCGCAAAACACCTAGAATAACCGCCACATCCTACCACGATTGTGGTCGCCAGGTAGCATCATCATCAGCCTCGGAGTCAGCGTGGCGGTCCTCGGCCCCTGAGAGTGGGTGGTTCGGCCAGCCCGAGAAGGACGACCTTGATATACTAGGCGACTGGCTACCCCGTTTATGGTCCCGCTTCTCTACGTTGGCCTGTTCTTGCAGCTCGGAGCGACTCCAGCAGCGCAATCCGGCCCAACGTGTCCAACGACAGCAGAGGTAGAGAGCCGCCATCGCCAGGAGGCTCGGCTAGCCAACATAGCCATCGATCGAAACATCCTTCGCTCCTTTCCCGTGTGGGATCAGAAGAAGGGTCAGCTTCGGACTGCAACCGCCGCGCAGAACATGGATGACAGCACGCAGGTTCTCATCGTCCATCTATGGGCGACATGGTGCAGTCCCTGCAAAGAGGAGTTTCCGATATGGCGCGAGGTTACGGCTCGACTCAATGAGCAGCACCATGGACGTGTGCGGGTCTTCCATGTGGCGATGCAAAACGAGCCCGAGCAGATGGCAGACTTCGTCAAGCAGCTGGGCAGCCAGGTGCCGTTCGGAGCCAAGTACTTCGATCGCGGCGAGCGGCTCACCAAGAACCTGCAAACGGCGTTGGGAAACAAGCGACAGCCACCGCTACCTATGACGCTCTGGCTAGACCATGAGCGCATCGTGCGTCACGCTATCGTCGGTCCTATCAGCAAGCGAATTACCGAAGTGGTCGACGTGACAGCGCAGCTGCTGCGCGTGATTAGCTTGCAAGAACAAGGAGCGCTCGGACGGCCTGCGACGGACGACCCCGCTGACGTTTTCTCACCATAGGGATTGGCCTCGGCTGAACTAACGCTCTGAACTGTTCTAAGGAGCCTGCCGATTGCTGGGCACAGTTTGGATTTGCTCAGCACAGCACTCGATTGCAACGGCATTAGCCGCCACTCAGTGGTTGCTTATTAGCTATAGCTAGGGGCTATTTCCTTCTTTCTGCCGCAAGAACGATTAGGTTACTGCTCTTAACAACCACGTAACCGTTAGCGCAGGAAAGTTGGAAGCGTATTTGATTGTTTCCAGATTGAAAATATATTAATGATTCGGGCGGAAACACTAATGAGGAATTTCTGAAGTTCTTATATCCCTTAGGTGGTTGAGGATCATAAGGAATTCCATGCTCTAAACCTAAGTTATCAACTTGAAACAGAGGTCCGCCATTAACTCTGATTTTTGCACAAAAGCTATTATTGTAAGGAGCCTGCTTCTTGTCTGGATTTAAATCATTAAGAACAGCGTCAATCGCCAGGAAGGCATATATCACATTTTTATTTTCGATCGCTAAGTCGAAGCTGAGCTTTTCCCCATTGGGACTATCCTTTTCATCAGTGGCACCATAGGCTAGAAATTGACACCTTTTGGGGAGGCAATATCGACCCCAGTTTTTTGCCGATTCGAGCTGATCATCTAAGTAAGAGGTTCTAACGACGAAATTCTTATAATCCTGGAGGGGCTCGATAGCTTTACAAAGCTGTCGAAGCTGTAAAGGAGATAAATTCAGTACCGTTGTGTTTTTTAACAAAAACTTCTTTATTAATTCTAGGTCATCTTTATCAGTTGTTTGATATAGTTTAGATAAGATATTGATAAGTGGAGATGCGAGAATAACACCAAATGCTACTCTTGGATCTTTATTTAGGGGAGCTACCGTTGAGACGACAGCAGGCGTTACAGAAGATAGTACGTCAGTTAAGTTGGTGACATCCTGGATAAATTTCCTGGAAAAAAGACTAGATGATCTATCTGCTATGTCATAAATGATTTCACTTTGGTCACCTTCGCATTTATCTCTAGCGAAGGCCAACAATTCTCCAAAAATGAGGGTCATTACGATAAAGGCAAGAAAGCATACTATCTTCATAAGCAAAATTTACTATTATTGAGAGCCCATGTCAAGAGTGGTAACTCGCACTTGCACTAGGAGTTGGGCACCTAAAAAGCCGCATCAATTGGCAGCGGGCCTTGGTGACCTCGTCTCTATTCCCTGCTAAAAGGGATCCTTGTACCCGACCCCTTGCGACCAGGTGCATGCTGGAAGCAATCTTCACCTGATCACGGACGGAAGGCTTGCCGCTTGCCGTCGAGCCACCACGGCCCATGTCTGAGACATGCAGCGCTCGTAGCCGATGGTCGATGCCGTAAAGCACATTGCTCCTCCTCCAACACCGCCGCCCGTGCAAGCCAAGACAAATTGCACGCCGAAACTACCCCCGGGTGTTCGGTAGTCAAGGTAGCAGGATGAGAGGAACCAGCGCAGCCGTGCGAAGCTACGCACAGTATGGCGAGCAAAGGTACCGTGGGAAACGGTAGCCTCTGGCTCTACAAAGGCCATCAATATCTCGCAGCACTATCCCTCATCCGCTACGCTTAACATCAGCAACCACCCTGACGGGATTCTTTGTGCCCCAGCGATGCGCGGCATAGCTGTCGACGAAGATCCATTTGATATCTTGGCGGGCCGATCCGAAGCGCTGCCGCTTCAAGTGTCCTCTCACAGTGACAGGCAGCAGGTTTCTATCTATCGGCGATGAGGCTTCAGACTGCCCCCTTGCCTCATGCCTCTCGGCCTCGCGGACGCGCGCCTCGTCAAGATAGATGTGACGGGTGACCCACTGCAAGGCGGAGTCTTTTTTCTTGGGATCGCCTGCTCTGTGTCCCTCTCCCGTCTCGCGATCTTCCTTCACCCGAAAGGGCACATTGTCTGCTTCGAGCAGCACGCCAAAGATGGTGATGAATCGCACCGCGCGTTCGAAAAATCTTAGGTCTTCCGGTTGTACATGGACGACGTCAATTGGCAGCCATTGACCGTCAAACCAAAAAACATCCTCGTCGCTGCTGTCACCTTTATATAGGGGATTCCAAGTGAAGCGCGCGCAAGAGAATACGTCAGGTTCACGGAGCCGCCAGACTAGAAGCACCCAGCGCTTGATTGTCTCCAGGTGATAGCTGGCCATCGCTACCACATCGTCAAATAGTCGTTCCCCTGTTTCGGGCCGACGTACCTCGACGAGCCACGGGTTTCGCACCAGCCGCGTGGGTTCCTTCGGAAATCCATGCAGCTTTGTCTCACAAACGAGCTTAGCTGCGGCCGGCCTTATCTGATGAACGACACAGCGGCCCACGCAGCTTACTATGTATTGTGCAAAATGCTGGCTAGGATGATCTGAATTGAATGGCTCTCTGCCACCTGATGCCCTGTAATGCTCTGCGGCTATGATATTAGCAAGCTCTTGCCGCTGCTCCTGCTCTGTTGCTTTCTTGCCCTTTTGAGCAAAAAGAATTGTTTGAGCAATACGCCGAAGGATACGAGCTTGTTCAGAGGGGACTTGAAAACCCATAGCCTACGCAAGATAACATGAGAATAGGGCGAATTAGGGATCTACCTGCTTGCCTCGTCTCCATCGGAGGATCTTAGAGCGCAGCGGCCCTGGTCAAACTTCTGGCTTACGGCTGGTCTCCGACGATGGGCTAGCTTTCCAGTCGACTGCGCTCGATGACCGCGCCGACTTCACCATTATCCTTGAGCGTGATCCCCCACCTTCGCAGTGCCTCGGCGATCTTGAGCTTGGTAGATGGGTACGGGTTACTGCGCTCGGCTTCCAGCGCCTCAATGGTGGTCGGGCTGATTCCCGCCTCGTTCGCCAATTCTTCCTGCGTCTTGCCCACCAGCTGACGCGCAGCACGTACCTGTGCCGCGAACGCCCGAATGGGCAATTTTTTGCTTGTTGTGCCTGGCATCCCATCCCATACTCCGAGGTGTATCCTCGGAGTTCGACCTGACCCGACGGTATCGCTAAGAATTTTCAACCTATCGAGAGAGGAGCGATCGAGTCAAGCACGGCGCCCCGCAGCCCTTAAAAAAAGAGGCGGGAGAAGACTCCCGCCCCCAGCCCGCACAGGCCTCTTCCCCTTCCAAGAGCCGGGGCTTGTGCGAACGGAGGCATTTATATGCCAGCTCAAGTCGTTGGTCCAGCACCTCGGTTTGCCCGGACAATGGTCGTTGCTGCCTTGTCCCACGTAGTCACTTCGACCTTCTCTGCCTTATTGGCCGTCTATCTTGATAGACACAAGATTCCCGCCATCGCTGTTTCTGGATACGCCCTGGCAGGCAGCTATCTCGCATCAGTATTGCTTGCAGGCTTGGCGCATCGCGGGTTTGCAGTGCCTACTGCGCTGTTCCTCATGGCGCTTGGCGCTATAACGCTAAGCGGTGATTCCTTTGTACTTCTCGGGGGTATCGCATTTGTCTTAGGTTCTGGGCTATTCCGCGTAGCGATCGTTGTTCAGATTGCTCAAGCGCGTCCTCCGGCCATGAGTCGAGAGTACGCCTTCAGCATCTATACCGCCGTCGTCAACGGCGGCTACATTGTGGGCCCGTTTCTGGCCGAGCTGGTTCGGTCCCACTTCGGGTGGCTCTGGGTCTTCGTAGCGATGTCTATCACCGCGGGTGCTGGGTTTGTGCTGAGCATGTTGTTGATGGGTGACACGCTGCCCAGCAATGGGCAGCACGCACACGCCAGCGATATAGAATCTGACGGTCTAAAACCTGGAGTAGCGCTGGTGGTCGTGCTCCTGGGAGTTGCGCTCTTCTATGGCATTTCCCAAGTCGCAAGCGGCAACTTTGCGCTGCTAGTCGAGAAAGAGTCGCTCCCGATTCCAGCGCTCCACGGCTGGTCATTGAAGGCCGGTAGTCTGGCCGCTCTTCATGGTGCCATGGTCCTCGCAGGCTCCATCCTGCTATCGCTGCGACAGCCCTCGTGGAGTGGGACTATCCTTGCATGTCTGGGTTTGGCGCTCTACGCAGCTATCTTCATCCTGATGGCTGGCCTTCGTTACCCGGTCAGTCAGACATGGGTAGTGCTCGCGTTTGCTGGACTGAGCGCTGCGGAGACGGCTGTGGGGCCCACTCTGTTGGCGCTCGGTAGCCGGCTGACCTCTAGGGCCCGAGGTCTCTACTGGCTCGCAGCTGCGGCCGGATACTGGGTATCAGGCAGTATGGGCTTGCTCTGGGAGCGATGGAGCCACCGACAATATTTTTCGGCGGTTGCTCTTGCCTGTGTAGTGGTTGCCGCGCTGATTGCTTGGCGAGCGCGCGTACCCGCGGTGGCGTAAGCGGCCAACCCGGTTCAGCGCTGCTCAGTCGCTTCGTTTCCGTCACACAGGACTGAGCAGCTGGTTCCTTCGGGGGCCGATTGAGAGACCACGTCGCGACCGATGATTTGTCGTCGAGCGCGATCCATAGATGGGAACCGGAGCGCTTCTATCGTCGCAATCGACACTCCGTCATCCCATCCCAGCAAACAACGGAGGTAGGAAAATGAATGTACGGTCAACGCTCGTCACAAAAGCCAAACGCGAGAGGAAGAAGACCAAGACTGCTCGGTTGTCTTCCCTTGCCACTGAATGCGATGACGCAAGCACAGGGAAGCCAATCAGAGTAAACGGCCCATATCGGGATAGGGACCGATGGCGCATCTATCTGATCGACGGCAGCGGTCGCCAGTCTCTACTCTTTCCTTCGCGAGAGGCCGCAGAGGCCGCGAAAGCCTCGCTTATTCAGAAAGCCAGAGCTCTGGTGGACAGGACCATTGGCGAGTCTCTAGACGATTACCGTGAATACCGACTCAAGGTGAAAGGCATCCTGCCCAAGTCAGCGGAGGACCATTGCCGCCATCTGCGCGGCCTTCTCCCACTAGAACTGCCTATCGCTGCGTTAACGTCCGAAAAGGCCCAACGCCTGTATCTGGAGTACGTGGAGCGTCCGAACCGCTACACGGGCAAACCCATTGCGGTGGCCACACATCAGTGGGTCTTGTTGGTTGCTAAATGCTGGGGGCGCTGGCTTGTGAAGTCGGGGGCGTCGACGGTAAACCCGTTTGCTGGGGTTGAGCCCATTGGCAAGCCCAACGCCGGCAAAACTCAGCTGACCCGCGACGAAGCACAACGGCTGAGTGTAGTTGCAGTGGACAGGGCAAGAGCCGGTGACGACGAGGCCATCGGCGTTCTGCTGATGCTTCATCTTGGGCTGCGCCAAGGCGAAGTGGGAGCGCGTGTCGCTCGCGATGTGGATACCGAGGGCAAGGTCCTGATCATCCCCTTCGGCAAGACCTCGACATCTCGCCGCCGCCTCAAGGTGCCTGAGTGGCTTCGGCCGTATGTACTATCGCTTGCGGTGGGCAAAGCTCCAACCGAGCTGTTGTTCTCCGTGGATGGACGAACACCACGCCTTCGCCAATATTGGTGGAGTAAAGTTCACAGCCTCTGTCGACTCGCCGGGGTGCAGGCCGTATGCCCGCACAGCCTCCGCGGATTACACGCCACTCTGGCAATTGAAGAAGGCGCATCCGGCGACGCGGTTGCCAGGGCACTGGGGCACACCAGCTTCGAGATGACGGCTAAGCATTACGCGAGCAGCGACAGCGTAGCCAATGCTAGACTCGCCAAGGCTGCGGCGACTCTAGCTCCCGAGGAACTGCCTTCGGCCTCCGACCGTGTCGGCCACTTGCTCTCGCAGCTCTCACCCGAAGAACGGGCTGATCTACGCCGCCGACTTATGGAACAAGCTGCTCCAGCGTCTCACATCCACTCAGACTCGCATTGTCCCTAATTTGTCCGCAACCATAGCAAGCGCCTAATTTCTCGACGGAAAGTGATTTTGGAACATCAAGCCCTCCAAGGTTGCTTGCGTCGAAGAACCGCTGCGCTCTGCCCGCACGTCGTCGCCGCGCAGGCGGACAGACCAGCAGCCTGCTACCGAAACTTGTCACCAGAGAGCCTGGGCGCTGCAGCGGCTCCTCTCGCAGTTTCGTCGGGCGAAACTCGAAACGAAATAAAGTAGATTACCGAGAAAATGTGGACCACACGTCGCTCCTCGGCAGGTCTTGGCCCCTCGCAGATCTTCAGGCTCGTCGGTGCACGCCGAAGCGGGTGGCGCGCGTGACGGCAGCGTCCGAGGAGCGCCTGGCAGTGCCGGCCGAGTCCGAGCAAGCGCTGCTGCCGGGCACCCTGCTCTGCGGCCGCTATGAGCTGCGGTCCGAGCTCGGTCGAGGCGGCATGGGAGTGGTTTATCGCGCTCGTGATCTGGCGCTCGATCGCGACGTCGCGCTCAAGATGGTGCGCAATGCCGGGAGCGCGACCCGCCAGCGCCGCTTCCTGCGCGAGGCCAAGCTGGCGTCGCGGGTGCACCATCCCCACACCGTCTTCGTCGTGGACTTCGGAGAGCTGCCGCAGGGCAGCTGCTTTCTCGTCATGGAGCTGCTCTTGGGAAGGACGCTGGCGGCGACGCTGCGCGAGTGCCGCACCCTGACTCCGCTGCGAGCCTGCCGCATCGGGATCATGATCGCCAGCGGCATGCAGAGCATCCATGCGCAGGGGATCATCCACCGCGATCTCAAGCCCGCGAACATCTTCCTGCTCGACCAGCAAGGGGTGCCCGACTTCGTCAAGATCGTCGACTTCGGCGTGGCCAAAGAGGTGGACCTCGACCTGGACGGCGAGTGCACCCTCGATGCGCCGTCGCAGTGGTCCCTGGCCCGCAGCACCCTATCGTCCAGCGCCTCGGGCGTGCTCACACGAGCGGGTGCGCTCGTCGGAACGCCGCGCTACATGGCGCCCGAGCAGCTGCGCGGGGAGCCGCTGGATGCGCGCGTCGATCAGTACGCGCTCGGATGCATGCTGTACGAGATGCTCACCGGCGCCCCGCCGTTTGTGGGAGATGTTCAGCAGACCATTCGCGGCCATCTCTACGGCGAGCTGGTGCCGCCGCTGGAGCATCCGTCCCGCCCGCAGAGCTCAAGAGGGCTCGATGGCGTGATTCTGCGCGCCATGTCGCGCCGCCGCGAGGACCGCTTTCCAGAGATGCAGGCGCTCGCCGCAGCGCTGGAGCGCGAGGCAGAGCGCTTCGTGCGCGCACGCCCGGCGGGCGCGGCGTCGGGAGCCAGGAGTCTGCGGGTGGCCCGAGCCTCCGCACTGGTGGTCGCCGCCGGCCTTGGCGTCGCAGCCTTGCGGATGGGGGCCCGGCGCGAGCGCCTCGCGGGCGCACCCAGCGCCGAGCGCACCGAGGCCGCTGCACGCGCCGCCGGGACCGCTGCGCCATCCCTGCCACCAGCTCGGGCGAGCTTATCTGCGTCGCAGCTTGCACCTGCCAGGGCCACCGCCGCTCTGCCCGAGCTGCCGCCGCCAGCGCCAGCAGCAATCGCAACCCCGACGCGCCCGCCGCCAGCGCCGCCGCTGGATGGCGGCGGTGATGCGGGCAGCGAGCTCCTGGCCCAGGCAACCGCGGCGCTCGCTCGCCAGGATCTGGGCAGGGCTGCGCGGCTGCTCGAATCGGCGCGCAGCCGCTGCCTGCGGAACCCTCCCAAGAGCGGCGCAGCGACCGCGAGCTGCGCTCTGGCGCTGCCGCTTTATGAAGGGCGCATCTACGAGGCCACCGGCCACTGGCCCGAGGCGCTCTCCGCCTACTCGCGCGTCCTCGATGAGCGCCTGCACGCAGCCAAGCACGAGCAGGCGGGCGCCTGGCGCTCCGAGGCCGAGGCCGCCCTGGCCCGGCTGCTGCCTCGCCTGGGCCGTGTCATCGTCACCCGGTGGCGCGGCGGCCTGTGCGAAGAGACCTCGATGAGCCTGGCTCCAGGCGAGCACGTGCTCGATCTCCACGGCGAAAAGCGCCTCATCACACTTCACGCTCGCGAGACGCTGCGACTCGAGTCCTGCCCGAACCCATGACGTCGCACCGAAGTCGAGCCCAACAGACCCTGCGACCCCCACGGGCCAGGCGCTCCCATGCCCGCCATCGAGCGTGCATGGGGCTCGTCCAGGTGCTGCTGTTCTTCATCGGTGAAGCGCTCAGTTCCACCGCCAGCGCCCGGCTCCCCGACGAGCGCCCCCGGCTCGACGCCCACGCCCTGCGGGCCAGCGGACTGCGGCAGCTCGGCAGCGGCCAGCTCGCCGCGGCGGTGCGCTCGCTCGAACAGGCCTATCGCCTGCTGCCGGACGCGGACGGGCTGTATCTGCTATGCAGCCTCGCGCTCATGGAGGAGCGCATCACCGCGGCCAAGGATCTGGCGCGCCGCTACCTGGCCGAGACCGACGCCGACCCCAGCCGCAAGCCGCAAGCGGGCGGTCCGCTGGAGTCGAACCGCGAGCCGAGTCGCGCCGAGGCGCGCCGCATCCTGGAGCTGCCGGATGGACCCTCCGGAGAGGTGACGCTGCTGGGGCCGGCGGGAGCATGGGTGGTCCTGGACAATCGGCTGGTCGGCCGACTGCCGCTGGCTCGTCCGCTCTGGGTCCCTGCGGGTGCCCATCAGGTGCTGGTGGACTGCGGACCCGAGCGATCCATCGTCCGGGCCGGCTTCGACGTGGCCAGCGGTCGCCAGCTGGAGCTGCGGGTCCAGGCCGACACCGACTCCATGCTGATCACCAAGGTCCCTGCGCTGCTCGTGCGGCTCGACATCAACCGGGGCACGCTCGCAGCCGCTGCCGAGCCGCGCCTGCTCCTGGCCATCGCTTCCGCGGCCCAGCGCGAGCATCTGGTCGTGGTGAGCGCACCGTCAGCGGCGGAGCTGGGCGCCCAGCAGGACGGCTGCCCAGAGCGCCGCGAGTGCCTGGCAGCCCTGGCCGCGCGCATGGATGCAGCCTACGTCTTGGACGTGCGCGGGGCCGGGCCGCAGCCGCCGCTTGAGGCTGGCGATTGGCAGCTTGAGCTGCGCCTGCTCTCTGCTGCGACCGGTGAGCTCGCGACGTCGCAGACCTTGCGCTGCTCGGCCTGCGCGGCGGCGCGTGCCGCGGAGGTTTTGCAGACCGAGCTTGCCGCGGCCCTGGCGCTCGCCCTTGCCCGGCCGCGCGGCGAGCTCGTGGTGCAGAGCGAGCCGGCGGGAGCGGCGCTCTACGCGGCCGGGGAGCGGCTGGGTACGACGCCGTACCGGCGGGCTGCCTGGACGGGCGGCAAGAGGCTGGAGCTGCGCCGCGATGGCTACAGCCCCTGGACAGGCCAGGTTGAAATCGAGGAGGCCAAACCGACGACCCTTTCGATCCGGCTGGAGCCCGCGCCCACGGCACGGGTTGACCTCGGGGCGAGCCATGCCGCGGCCTCGGCAGCGCCGCCTGCGCTGGCTTTGATGGCGGCGAAGCGCCGCGAGAGTGCCCGCCCGCGCTGGCGGCTCGTCACAGGCGGGCTCGCCCTCGCCGCCGGCAGCCTGCTCGTGGGATTTGGCGCTGCGGGGCTGGCCCTGGACGGCCGCTGCTCGCCCGACACTCCGCCCACGGCCAGCGAGTGCCGCAGCCAGTACCACACGGCGCCGGCTGGCGGCGCGCTGCTTGGCAGCGGCGGCGTGCTCCTGGCCGCGGGCGGCGTGCTCCTGGTTGTGCCGGGCCGCCGCTCGGAGCTGCACGAGGCGCGCCCGTAGCTGGCTCCTCCAGCTAACTCTTTCCGCGGAGAAATCCCGGCAGCTCGGGAGCCGGCGGTTGGTGCTCGATGAGGGTCAGCTGGAGCTCGCGAATCCGCCGGCGCAAGGCGCTGCGCGACACCCGCAGCCGGGCGGCCATTTCGTCGAGGTCGCCGCCGCACTCGCGGTGGCTGTGCACGATGTCTTGCTGCGTCAGGTTGCGCACCGTGCGGATGTGCGGCGCCCTGTCGAGCAGCATGTAGAGCGAGGGGCGGGCGATGTCGAGCGCCGCGGCCGTCGCCTTGAGATCCCAGCGGTTCTGTTCGAGGGCGCTCCGGAGCTCCTCTTCCGAGATGTCGGCCGGTCTTCGCCGCTGCGCCGGGGCGGCCCGGGCGGTGGCCGGCGCGGAGGGGCTTGGGGGCGCTGACGTCGTCTCCTCAGCAAACCCGGGCGGCAGGGCCAGCGAGAGCTGGTCTTCCCCAAAGAGCATCATCTGCCGCACGATGTTGCGGAGCTCGCGCACATTGCCCGGCCAGTCGTATGCCGCCAACCGGCAGAGCACCCGCAGCGGCAACCAGGGAGCGGTCTCGACATCGGGGCGATCGAGCAGGAAGGGGCGCTGCTGGGCGGCGCACTCCATGCGCAGGAAGTGCAACACCAGCGGTCCGATATCCTCCCGGCGCTGGCGCAGCGAGGGCAGGCGGAGCTCGCAGGTCGAGAGCCGGTGCAGCAGCGGCAAGCGAAACGCCCGCTCGCTGATCAGGGTCTCCAGATCCGCGTCTGTGGCAGCGATGATCCGCGCCTGCACCTTGCTGGCCGCTCCGGCACCGAGCGGTCGCACCTCACCGGTCTCGATGGTGCGCAAGAGCAGGACCTGCACCTCGGGCGGCGCCTCGCCAAGCTCATCGAGAAACAGGATGCCGCCGCGGGCCTGCTGAAAGTAGCCAATCTGCCGCGTGGTGGCGCCGGTGAAGGCGCCGCGCTCGGCGCCAAAGAGCTCGGCGGCAGCGATGGAGGGCGGCAGCGCACCGAGGTTGACGGCCACGAAGGGCTGCGCGGCGCGCGCGCTCAAGGCATGCAGCGCCTGCGCCGCCAGCTCTTTGCCGGTTCCGCTCTCGCCGCGAATCAGCACCGGCGCATCGATGCGGGCGAGGCGGCGGATGTGGGCGCGCACCGCGTGGATGAGGTGGCTGTCCCCGCGCAGCGCCATGTCATCCCGCTGCGGCGGCGCCGCCGGCAGGCTCAGGTGAAGCACCAGGGCGATCGAGCTCCCCAGCTCGAGCACGCCGCCATCGCGCAGCGCATCGGCCGAGATGCTCACCCGTCCCGACACCGGGGCGCCGCGGTAGCGCACGCGCGAGCCTGGATGATCGACCAGCAGCGCCAGTCCGCCGGCTGGAGCGGCGATGATGCGAATCGGCTGCCGGCTCAGACGCGGATCGCCCAGCGGCCGGCCGTCCTCAGCGGGCTCACCGGCGCGGCCGAACAGCGGCGTCAGCCGGGACAGCTCGGCCTCGCCGCCGGCGGGCAGCAGCGCCCGCTCGCCAATGCGTCGCGGCTCGCGATGGTAGAGTATGGTCAGGGCCGGAACCAGGGCCTGCGGCGCCCCATCCAGGGCCGAGCCCGACTCGCCGCTCTGGGTGGAGCCGAGCAGCGAGTCGGCGATAGGAAACGAAGCGCGTCCCATGCTGGTCACCGCGAGGCGTTGAGCAGGGAATAGACTGCCGGGGTGGTGCCATCGACGCCGACCAGGAGGTCGGGGCGACCATCGTGGTCGACGTCGGCCGCAGCGACGGCGAGTGCCGAGGTTCCGGCCGCCAGCGTGAGCTGCGGTGCGGGGTCGAAGGTGCCATCGCCACGTCCAATCAGCGGCAGGATCTGGGTGGCGCCGAGTCGCGACACGGCGATGTCGGGGAAGCCATCGCAGTTGAAGTCCGCGCTGGCGAGCATGCGGCTGCCCGGAAGCGCCGCATACGCCCGGCGAGGCTCGAAGGTGCCATCGCCGTGGCCGAGAAACACGCTGGCCTGCGCCGCCTTGTACTCGGCCGCGATGAGATCGAGCCTGCCGTCCTGGTTGACGTCGACCGCGAGGCAGTGAATGGCGTTGGCGGCCGTCTGGTTTCTGCTCACGTTCAGGAATGTACCATCCCCCAGATTGCGGTAGAGCATGAGGGCGGGGCCATTTTTGGAGCTGCCCACCAGATCCTTCCGACCGTCCGCATCGAAATCCGCAGACAGCGCGAGCATGGCATCGATGTCGATGCTGTTTTCGCTGGCGAAAGCGAAGCCGCCCTTGCCGTCGCCCTTCCACAGGCGCACCTTGCCGCTGTTGGTCAGCACCACCAGGTCGAGCAGCCCATCGCTGTCCGCGTCGAAGAGGTGCACGGTGAAGATCCCGGGGTTCGGCAGGTTGAGGGGGCTCTGGAAGCTGCCGCCGCCGGTTCCGAGCAGGATCGATGCAGTGTTGGCCGTGTAGTTGGCGACCGCGATATCGGGGATGCCGTTGCCATCGACATCGGCAATCGCGAGGTGATAGGAGCCCGCATCCGTCGGGACACGGGGCAGGCTCCGCAGGCTGCCGTCCGCGCTGCCGAGATAGATATCGATGCCCGTCTGGCCAAAGGCTGTTGCCGCGACATCGGCAAGTCCATCCCCGTTCAGATCCTGCGCCACCAGATAGGTCGTAAAGTTGCTGGCGCTGGTTCCCACGGGCTGCCCGGCAGAGAAGCGCAGGTCCGAGAGGAAATAGGAAAACAGCTCCTCGTGCCGGGCCGACTCGATCCCGGGCCGTGCGACCTCGACGGGGGCCCATCCACAAACACCGGGCGCTGCGGGGAGCGAGAAGCTCAGGCGCTGCTCGGATACGATCTCCAGCGGCTCGATCGGAGCGCCCCACTGACCCATGCGCAGCTGCGTTCCGGGCAGGAATCCGCGCCCCGAGATGCTCAGCTGCGGGCCGCCGCTCGACGGCCCACGCGATGGCGCGAGCGAGTCCAGACCCAGGCGCGGCTCGCAGATCTCGGTAAGCGAGTTGCAGACCGAGTCTGGGCCGCAGCGCCGCTCAGCGTTCGTGCAGTTGTTGGGATTTTCCTGAAGGGCGGAGCGCCACACATCCTGGCAACCAAGCTGGCAAGCCAGGCAGAGCAGACACGCTGGGATGGATCGTCGCAACGGGGCGGATGGTAATACAGAAGCGCACGGCGGTCAT
>Ga0075163_10001802_pt1 | contig 28947 bp, 24 predicted proteins | sample JI1023141ADNA_FD_71478 | JGI IMG/M metagenome (GOLD analysis project Ga0075163, IMG submission 71478) | Wastewater effluent complex algal communities from Wisconsin, to seasonally profile nutrient transformation and Carbon sequestration -... | ecosystem: Engineered > WWTP > Effluent > Algae...
GGGTCGCATTCGTCGGCGCCGTCCACGTACAACTGCAGCGGGCCGGCGTTATTGAGATCGATGACCTCGATGCCATGCGATTTCAACCGCGCGGTGCTCTGTTCGGAACTCGACACCGCGCCGGCGATGCGGTGTTTCCACGCCGCCAGCGCGTCGATGAAGTAGGCCACAGTGGAGCCGGTGCCGACGCCGACAATCATGCCGTCCTCGACATAGTCGATGGCCTTTTCCGCGGCGAGTTTCTTGGCTTCGGACATTTCGTTCTCTGTGCTTTTTTGTAGGAGCGCGCTTGAGCGCGACTGCTTTTCGGAATGTCGGTCGCGCTCAAGCGCGCTCCTACAGGAGCTATTCGAGGGAAAGCAGCAATTTCCACTGCGCGGCGGTGACCGGCATCACCGAGAGGCGGCTGCCGCGCTGGGTCAATGCGAAGCCTTCCCCGAGGTCGTCGGCGTGCCGCTTGATCTCTTCCAGCGGGATCGCGCGCTTGAGCTTCTTCGTGAACTTCACGTCCACCAGCGACCAGCGCGGTTCCTCGCGCGTGCTTTTCGCATCGAAATAATCCGACTTCGGATCGAACTGGGTCGGGTCGGGGTAGGGCGTGCTCGCGACTTCGGCGACGCCGACGATGGCCGGCACCTCGCAGCTGGAGTGGTAGAACAGCACGCCGTCGCCGGGTTGCATCTGCCGCATGTGGTTGCGCGCCTGGTAGTTGCGCACGCCGTTCCACGGTTCGGTGCCGACGCGCTTGAGGTCGTCGATGGAAAACGCGTCCGGTTCGGTCTTCATCAGCCAATGGCGCTTGCGGCTCACGCGAATGCTCCGGTGGTCGTGTAGGTGTTGGCTTCGGTGCAGATGGCGTCGGCGCGGACGTCCCAGGCTTCGACATCGATCTTGTCCACGCGCTGCGCTTCGAAACCGACGCCGACCAGCCACGGCGGTGCCGGCGATGTGTGGCGGAAAGCGAAGCTGCGGTCGTACCAGCCGCCGCCCATGCCCAGGCGCGTGCCGTTCGCGTCGAAACCAACCAGCGGCATGGCGACGAAGGCCATCTCGCTCGCGGGCAATGCGGAAGTCGGTTCGACATCCGGTTCGGGAATGCCGAAACGGTTGGTGGCGAGCGCATCGCCCGGGCGCCAGGGCGCGAAGCGCAACGTGTCGCCGTCGCCGAGTACGGGCAGGCAATAGACGCAGCCGCGCAGAAGTTTCAATTGCCAAGCGTGCAGCGCGATTTCTCCGTCCATCGCCCAGTAGCCGGCGACGTAACCTCGCTCCGGCGCGAACGGAAGATCGAGCAAGCGCGCGGCGAGCGCGTCCGCGGCGGCGATGCGTTGCGCGGCCGGAAGTTCGCGGCGGCGCGCGCGCAGTTCGCGGCGCAGGCGGTCGCGATCCGTGCTCATGGCGGGGTGCTCGGGGAATGCGCGGCGGGCATGCCGCATTGTAACGGCGCGGCGGCGCTGCCCACGCGGGAAGAAGATCGCATCCTCCGCCATGCCGATGCCTGCGAAACGACCTTGAACCCGAGGTTCAAGTGGGAACGCGTGGCGGCCATCGGGCTTCCCGCTCGTGGCGGACTTGCACACCCGGCATCCGTGGCGTCCCCGTGGTCGTCTATAAGGGACAAGGCGAATGTTTGCGCACGCCGTCGAACACGGCAGAGGATACGCGCGGGCAGTATAGCCGCGGCGCGGTTGCATTGGCATCCATTCGTCGGCGCGGCGACGATGCCGCGTTCAGCTGCCGAGCAGTGTGTCGAGCTTGCGTTGCAGTTCGCCGATGGTCGCGGCGAGTTCGCGGTCGTGGCCCTTGCGCGCATCGCGCAGCAATTGCAGTTCGTGCGCGAAGTTGAGCGCGGCGAGCACCGCGACGCGGTCGATCGCGGCCATGCGGTTCGCGCCGCGGATTTCGCGCATCTGCTGGTCGAGCAGGCGCGCGGCGGCGAGCAGGCTGTCGCGTTCCCCGGGCTTGACGCCGACGGTGTACTCGCGGTCGAGTACGCGGATGCTGACCGCGTCGGCGGAATCGCTCATGTGTGCTGTTCCAGCGACTTGAGCCGCGCGATCATCGCCTCGACCCGGGTGCGCGCCTGTTCGTTGCGCGCGAGCAATTGCGAACGCTCGCCGCTCAGCTGTTCCTGCTGCTGGCGCAGGCTGCGGTTTTCCTCGGCGAGCTGGCGCGTGCGCTCGACCAGCGCTTCGATCCGGGTGGACAAGGCGCGGAGTTGGGCGAGGGCGTCGTCGTCGTCCATGCCGGCACGATAGCAGGGCGCCGCCGCGGGTCAAGGCAGGTCGCGGTCAAGGCGCGGCCTGCGCCCGCCCGGAAGCCGTCGTCGGCGACCAGTTGCGCAGGAAGGCGAGGCAGCGCTGCGCTTCCAGCGGCGGCGACAGCCAGTAGCCCTGGATCTCGTCGCAGCCGTGTTCGCGCAGGAAGCGCAGTTGCGCTTCGGTTTCGACGCCCTCGGCGACCACGTTCAGTTCCATCGCATGGGCCATGGCGATGACCGTGGTGGTGATCGCCGCGTCGTCCGGGTCGTGGGTGATGTCGCGGACGAATTCCTTGTCGATCTTGAGCGTGGTGATCGGCAGGCGCTTGAGGTAGGCCAACGACGAATAGCCGGTGCCGAAGTCGTCGACCGCGAGCGAGACGCCGAGCTGGCGGAACGCTTCCAGCCTGCGCGAGGTGTAGTCGGTGCCGGCCATGATCACGCTTTCGGTCAGTTCCAGTTCCAGCCGTTCGGCCGGCAGGCGGCTTTCGGCCAGCACGCGTTCGACCACCGCTGGCAGGTCGCCGCGCGAGAGCTGCAGCGCGGACACGTTCACCGCCATGCTGATGCCCTCGAGCCCGCCGTGCTGGCGCCAGCGCTGCAGCGCGAGGCAGGCCTCGCGCAGGACCCATTCGCCGATCTCGAGGATCATCCCGCTTTCCTCGGCCAGCGGGATGAACGTGGTCGGCGGGATTTCGCCGTGTTCGGCGCTGGTCCAGCGCAGCAAGGCCTCGACCCCGACGATGCGCGAATCGCGCACCGACATGCGCGGCTGGTACACCACCCGCAGTTCGTCGCGGTCGAGCACCTTGCGCAGCGCACTGGCAATCGTGGCGCGACGCCGCACCGCCTCGTCCATCTCCTCGTCGTAGCGGACGAAGGTGCGGCGGCCCGCGGCCTTGGCCTGGTACATCGCGGTGTCGGCGTGCTTGAGCAGGTCGGTCGGCACCTGCGCATGGTCCGGGTACAGGCTGATCCCGATCGACGGCGAGATCGAGATTTCCTGCAGGTCGTCGATCTGCAACGGTGCCTCGAACGCCATGATGATCTCGCGCGCGGAGCGGTCGGCGTCGTCGGGACCGGCGAGGTTCTCGAGCACGACGGTGAATTCGTCGCCGCCCAGGCGCGCCACCGTGTGCTGTTCGCCGATGGTGCGCTGCAGGCGCAACGCGGCCGCGCGCAGGATGCGGTCGCCGGCGGCGTGGCCGAGCGAATCGTTGACGTCCTTGAAGCGGTCGAGGTCGAGGAACAGCACCGCGATGCGGCCACCCTGCCGGCGCGCGCGCACGATCGCGCGCGACAGGCGCTCGGCCAGCAGGGTGCGGTTGGGCAGGTTGGTGAGCGTGTCGAAGTTGGCGAGGTAGCGCAGTTCCTGCTCGGCGCGCTTGCGGTGGGTGATGTCGCTGATCACGCCGATGAAGAACTGCGGGCGTCCGCCGGCGTCGCGGATCGCGTTGGCCTCGACCATGCACAGGAATTCCTCGCCGTCCTTGCGGATCTGCCACATCTCGCCGGACCAGCTGCCGTGTTCGGCGAGGTGCTTGCGCATGGCGAGGTAGAACTCGGGCTCGTGCTGGCTGGTGTTGAGGATTTCGGCGCCGCGCCCGATCACTTCCGCCTCGGAATAGCCGGTCATGCGCGTGAACGCGGGGTTGATCGAGATGAAGCGGAAGTCGCGGTCGAGCACCGAGACCGCCTCGTTCATGCTGCGCAGCACCTCGGCCGCGATCTGCCGCTCGCGATCCACCTGCCGGCTGCGGGTGATGTTGCGCGCGGTGCCGGCGATGTGCAGCACGCGCCCGTCGCCGTCGCGTTCGACCGCGCGTCCGCGCGCGCGGATCCAGGTCCAGCCCTGGGCCGTGCGCACGCGGTGTTCGGACTGGAACAGCGGCGCTTCCCCGCGCAGGTGCGCGCGCAGGCGCTCGAGCACCTGCGGCATGTCGTCCGGGTGCACGTTGTGTTCGCCGTCGATGCGGATCTCGAGCGGAGTTTCCGGATCGGAATGGTCGTCCGGCTGCAGGCGCAGCAATTCCTTGCGGTCGAGGTCGTAGTCCCAGAACTGTTCGCCCGAGGCCCACAACGCGAGCTTCAGCCGCTCCTCGCGTTCGTGCAGTTCGCGGTAGAAGCGTTGTTCGCGCTGGCGATGCCGCTTCCAGCGCGCCCATGCGTACAGCGACGCGATGGCCGCGAGCAGCGCATAGGCGAGCAGCGCCAACGGATGCCGCCACCACGCCGCCTGCACGTGGATGGGGACCTGCAGCGGGTTCTGGTTCCAGCTGCCGTCGCGGTTGCTGGCCTGCACTTCGAGCACGTGGTCGCCGGCCGGCAGCAGGGTGTAGGTGATGTCGGGGCTGTTGCCGTTGTCGATCCATTGCGCATCCACGCCCGGGATCCGGTGGCGATAGCGGACGCGCTCGGCGTCGAGGTAGTCGAGCGCGCCCACCCGCAGGCGCAGCAATCCCGCGGAGGGCGGCAGTTCGATCCTGTCCGGGTTCCAGGCGATGGACATGTCGGTGCCCGCGCGTTCGCCGATGCCGAATGCCAGCAGCCGCGGCGGCTGTTCCATGTTGCGCGGCACGCGCGACGGGTCGAACACGTTGAGGCCGCGGATGCCGCCGAAGGCGAGGCGTCCGTCGTCGAGGCGCGCCACCGCGCCGCCGTTGAACTCGGGGCCCTGCAGGCCGTCGGCGCGCCCATAGGCAGTCAGCGCGTCGTCGTTGCCGGGATCGAGGCGCAACAAGCCCTGGTTGGTGCCGATCCAGAGCGTGCCGCGCGCATCCGCGGCCAGGCTGTAGACCGCGCTGGGCGGGTTGCCGGCGCTGGACGCGGCCAGCGGTTTCGACGCGAAGTGCATGCCGCCATCGGCGCCGCGGGTGGCGACGTTGAGGCCGGCGTTGGTGCCGACCCATAGCCGGCCTTTTCCATCCTCCGCCAGCGCGCGCACGAGGTCGCTGCCGAGGCCGTCCGCGCGGCCGGGCTGGTCGTGGAACGCGCGGTGGCGGCCGCTGCGCGGATCGAGCATTTCCAACCCGTGGCTGGTACCGAGCCAGAGCGTGCCGCCGCCGGTTTCGAGCAATGCATGCACGGTCGGTTGCGCCGCGCCCGGCGAATCCCGGTCGCGCAGGAGGTATTGCCGCGGCGCCTCGCCGTGCGGATCGAAATGGATCAACCCGTCGCGTTCGCTGCCCAGCCACAGGCCGCCGTCGCGCGCCGGCAGCAGGCTGCGCAACGCGAGCCGCGCGAAGCCCGGCACTTCGACCGCGAGTAGCGACGGCTGTTGCGGGTCGAGTTCGAACAGGCCGGCCTGGGTGCCGACCCAGAGCTTGCCGTCGGCGGTGCGGGCGATGCCGGTGATGCGCGTGTAGGCCGCGTCGCTTGCGGCGGATTCGAGCAGTCCGGTCATGTCCGCCGGCGTGCCGGTGGCGTCGATGCGCAGCAGCCGGCCGTCGTCGGTGCCGACCCAGAGATCGCCGCCGCGATCCTGCGCGATCGCACGCACGCTGCCGCTGGCGACCGGGCCATGCACCGCCGTGTCCGGCGAACGCAGGTCGATCCAGGGGAAGGGCGCGCCGCGCGAAGCGGCGACGGCGAGCCCGGAGAATTGCGTGCCGGCCCACAACAGTCCGGAGCGATCGACCATCAGCGCGTTGACCATGTCCTCCGGCAGGCCGGCGGGATCGCTTTCGTCCTGGCGCAACGCGGTCGCGGCGCCGGTCTGAGGATCGAAGCGGCGCAGTCCGGCATCGGCGATCGACAGCCACAGGCTTCCGTCCGGCGCTTCGGCGATCGCCCGCACCCGCGACGACGCCTCCGCTCCGGTTTGCGGCCATACCCGCTGCAGGCTGTCGCCGTTGCGCAGCAGGTAAAGGCCGTCTTCGCCGCCGGCCCAGGTGCGTCCGGCGCGGTCGATGCGCAGCGCGGAAAGGCGTTGGGCCGGGCCGATGCGCACCGCGCGCCCGTCGAGGCCGACGCGGAACAACCCCGCGCGATTGGCGTACCAGACATCGCCGCGGCGATCGCGCGCCAATCCCTGCGCGCCGCTGTCGCCGCCCTGCACGGGCAGCGCGAGGACGCGGGTGATGCGTCCGTTGCCTGGATCGAGGCGATCGAGCCCGGCGCTGGTGCCGATCCATGTCGCGCCGGTGGCCGGCAGCAGCGCTTCGACCCGCGGAACATCCGCACCCGCGCGCGGGTAGCGGTGGAACTCGCCGTTGCCGAGGTCGAGCCGCGAGACGTATTCGGAACGCGTCCCGATCCACAGGCCGCCACCGCTGTCGACGGCGAGCGCGGTGACGAAATTCCCTTGCAGGCCGGATGCGTCGCCAGGCTGCTCGCGGAAGGACACGAAACGCTGGCCGTCGTATCGACTCAGTCCGCCCTGGGTGCCGACCCAGACGAAACCGCCGGCGTCCTGGGCCAGCGCGGTGACCGTGCTCTGGGCGAGCCCGAGCTCGCTGCCCGCGCGCACGAAATGGATGTCGCGGACCGCGGCGCCCGCGGTCCACGCCGTCGCCAACGCCACGCATGCGGTGCATGCGGCCAGGACCAGGGTCCGTGCTGCGGACGGGGCGTTCGCGGACATGCGCCAGTGTAGGCGTGCGCCATTCGCGGCAACAAGCATGCGCGGGCGGCGCCGGCATGCGCAGTTGCTACACTTCCGCGCAGCATCCGAGGGCCCGAGGCCATGACCAGTGCACTGCCGTCCCGGGGCGAAATCGACGAGGCCGCGCGCGCGCTCGGACTCGCGACGACGCCTTCCGAACTCCAGGGCGCGCTGCTCGGCTGGCTCGCCGGCGGCGGCGATGCCGACGGCAACTGGCTTGCGGCGGTGATGGCCGATCCGGCCCTGCCGCGACCCGATGCCGGATCGCCGCTGCAACGCCTGCGCGACCACGCGGTCGAACAACTCGATGCGCGCAACTTCGCGCTCGACCTACTGGTCGCGGACGACGACGCCAACCTCGCCGATCGCAGCGGCAGCCTGTTCGACTGGTGCCGCGGTTTCCTCGGTGGTTTCGGCCTGTCCGCGGGCGCCAATCCGCCGCTGTCGGAAGAGGGGAGCGAAGCGCTCGCCGACATCGCCAAGCTCGCCGCGGCCACGCCGCAGGACGATGGCGACGAGGAGGACGAAGCCGCGCTGGTCGAGATCGCGGAGTTCATCCGCGTCGCCGCGCTGCTGCTGCACGGCGATTGCGTGCTCGGCCCGCGCCATCGCCGGAGCATGCACTGACGATGGCAGCCCAATCGAAAGCCGGCGCGATGTTCGCGCGCCGCCGCAAGCAGCTGATGCGCATCGCCGGCGACGACGCGATCCTCGTGCTCGCCGCCGCGCCCGAGCGCATCCGCAGCCACGACACGCATTACCCGTACCGGCAGGATTCCGATTTCTGGTACCTCACCGGCTTCGAGGAACCGTCCGCGGTGCTGGTGCTGGTGCCCGGCCGCGCGCACGGCGAGGCGCTGCTGTTCTGCCGCGAACGCGACCCGGAACGCGAAGGCTGGGATGGGCCGCGCCTCGGCCCGGAACGCGCCTGCGAGGCGCTCGGTTTCGACGACGCGTACCCGATCGACGACCTCGACGACATCCTGCCGGGCCTGCTCGAAGGCCGCAGCCGCGCCTACTACCACTTCGGCCGCGATACCGATTTCGACCTCAAGCTGATCGGCTGGTTGAACCGCGTGCGCGAACAGGTGCGCCACGGCGCGCAGCCGCCGCACGAATTCCTCGAACTCGGCCACCTGCTCGACGAATTGCGCCTGTTCAAGTCGGCCGAAGAGCTGAAGCTCATGCAACGCGCAGCCGACATCGCCATCGTCGCGCACGAGGCGGCGATGCGCGCGGTGCGCCCGGGCATGCACGAATACGAACTGCAGGCCGAACTCGAGCGCGAGTTCCGCCGCGCGGACGCGGTGCCGGCCTACGGCAGCATCGTCGGCGCGGGCGCCAACGCCTGCGTGCTGCACTACGTCGCCAACAACGCGCAGATCCGCGATGGCGACCTGGTGCTGATCGACGCCGGCGCGGAACATCGCTGCTACGCCTCGGACATCACCCGCACGTTCCCCGCGAACGGGCGCTTCAGCAAGGAACAGCGCGCGCTGCACGACGCGGTCGGCGCGGCGCAGGCCGCAGCGCTGGCGCGGGCACGGCCGGGCGTGCCGTACGAAGCCATGCACGCGGCCGCGGTGGAATCGCTCACCGAAGGCCTGCTGAAACTCGGGCTGCTCAAGGGTTCGCTGCAGAAGAACATCGCCGACGGCAATTACAAGCGCTTCTACCGGCACAAGACCGGACACTGGCTCGGCCTCGACGTGCACGACGTCGGCGACTATCGCCTCGATGGCGAATCGCGCCTGCTCGAAGCGGGCATGGTGCTGACCGTGGAACCGGGGCTGTACATCGCGCCGGACGACACCTCGGTGCACGCGCGCTGGCGCGGCATCGGCATCCGCACCGAGGACGACGTCGCGATCACCCGCGACGGCCATCGCGTGCTCACGCAGAAACTCGCGCGCAGCGCCGAGGAAATCGAAGCCCTGATGGCGCGCCGGTCGCGCTAGCGGGATTCGCCTTCGTAACCCGCGATTTCGAATGCCGCCAGCAGCGCGCGCAACTGCGCGACGGAAGCGCGGCGCATCGGTTTCTCGTCCACCGGCGACAACGGCGCCTGGCGCAACGCGTCGCGCGGCAGCACGGTCAGGTCGAACGTGAGTCCGTCGACGGCGAACAGCCAGACCTCGGCGTCGAAATCGCGTTCGCGGTCCAGGCGCACGCGACGGCCGCGCGCTTCGGCCGGGATGCCGCTGTCGTCGAGGCAGCGCGCCACCGCCCCCGCGTCGTCGCTGTACAGGTGCAGCGCCACCGGCGTGTTCGCATCGGCCGTGCCTTCGAGCACCGGCCCGACCAGGCGCGCGTCGAAGGCGGCGAAGAATTCCAGTGCGTTCAGCGCGGCTTCGCGCCGTCGCTGCAATGCGTCGGCGGTCGCGTCGCCCTGGAACAGGCGCTGGTATTCGCGCAGCGCGTCCTCGATCTCGCGGTTGCGCGGCAGCGAAGCGTCGTCGTGGATGCCGAGGCGTTCGGCGGCCTTGAGCTTGGCCTGGTGGAAATCGCGGATGCCGCCCACGGCCATCAGCCGCGCGGCTTCCTGGGCCAGGCGCGTGCGGCGTTCATGGGTACGGGTTTCGGCGTGCTGGCGTGCGCGGTGCATGGCGCGTCTCCGGTCGAACCCGGGGACGACTGTAGCGCAACCGATGCGGCGTGCGCCCGACGCCGGCTCAGAAGATGTCGAACGATTCCTCGTCCGGCGTCGCGTCCTGCTGCTCCTGGTCGTAATCGACCACGCTTTCCATGCGCTCGAGGTCCTCGGCCTTCACGTATTCGGTGATGCCGCCGCTGTCGCCGGGCAGCAGGCGGCCGCCGGCGCTGACCGATACCTTGACCATGCCCTCGGGCGGATCGTTGGCGGCGATCGGCTGGTCCTTCAGCGCGGTTCGCATGTAGTCGATCCAGATCGGCAGCGCGGCCTTGCCGCCGTATTCGCGGTAGCCCAGCGACTTGAAGTCGTCGCGGCCGACCCACACGGTGGTGACGTACGGCCCGCCCAGGCCCGAGAACCACGCATCGCGATGGTCGTTGGTGGAACCGGTCTTGCCGGCGACATCCTCGCGGCCGAGCACCTTGGCGGCGGTGCCGGTGCCGCGCTGGACCACGTCGCGCATCATCGACACGATCTGGTAGGCGACGCGCGGGTCGATCGCGCGCGGCGCGAGCACGCCATCGGCCGGTGGCGGTGACGCGGCGGCGGTGGTCGTCTTCGGCGCGTTCGCCTGCGGTTTCGCGGCCTGCGCCGGCGCCGAACCACCGGGGCCGAGGTTGAAGCCATCGACCACGTTCGACACCTGCACCGGCGCCGCGCCCGGTTGCGCGGCAACCGCGCAGCTGCGGCAGGCGGTCGGCGGCTTTTCCTGGAACACGACCTTGCCGTCGCGGTCGCGCACGGTATCGATGAACCACGGAGTGACCCGGAAGCCGCCGTTGGCGAACACCGCGTAGCCGCCGGCGACGGTGATCGGCGAGAGCGAAGCGGTGCCCAGCGACATCGACAGGTTCGGCGGCAGCGCCGACTCCTCGATGCCGAAGTGGCTGATGTACTTGCGCGCGTAATCCACGCCGATCGCGTCGAGCAGGCGCACCGACACGAGGTTGCGCGACTGCACCAGCGCCTCGCGCAGGCGCATCGGCCCGGCGAAGTTGCCGCTGTCGTTCTGCGGCCGCCACGTGTGGCCGCGGCGGTCCTTGAACACCACCGGCGCGTCGAGCACGATCGAGGCGGGGTTGAAGCCGCGCTCGAACGCCGCCGCGTACACGAACGGCTTGAAGCTCGAACCTGGCTGGCGCCGCGCCTGGGTGGCGCGGTTGAACTTGTTGCCGGCGAAACTGTAGCCGCCGACCAGCGCGCGCAACGCGCCGTTGTCGGCGTCCAGCGAGACCAGCGCGGCCTGCGCCTGCGGGATCTGGTCGAGTTGGTAACCACTTGGCGCGGAACCTGGCGGCGCGTCGGCGGCGAACACCGGGCGCAGGCGCACGAGGTCGCCGCGTGCCACCAGCGACGACGCGCTTTTCCCGGTCCAGCGCGCGGCGTCGGACCCGAGCGTCGCGGTGCTGCCGTCGGCCAGCGCCACTTCCACGCCGCCGCCCGTGCTGTGTAGCGCCACCGCCGGCAGCAAGCCGCCTTCCACGGGCACCGCGCGGATGCGCGCCGCGGCCTCGGCCGCGCCCTCGCCGTCGGCGAGTTCGAAATGCTGTTCGGGCTTGTTCCAGCCGTGGCGATGGTCGTAGGTGGCGAGGCCGTCGCGCACCGCCTTGTCCGCCGCGGCCTGCAACACGGGATCGATGGTGGTGGTGACGTGGTAGCCCTTGGTCAGCACGTCGCCACCGAAGCGCGCGAGCATTTCGCGCCGGACCATTTCCGTGACGTAGGGGGCGTACACCTCGGGTTTGCGTTCGTGCGGGCTGGCGTGCATCGGCACTGCCTGCGCCGCGTTCGCCTGGGCCTGCGAAATGAAGCCGAGTTCGGCCATGCGCCCGAGCGCGTAATCGCGGCGTTCGCGCGCGCGTTCCGGGTTGCTGATCGGGTTGCCGCTGGAGGGGAACTTCGGGATCGACGCGAGCGAGGCGACTTCATCCAGGCTCAACTGCGCCAGCGGCTTGCCGTAGTAGAACTCCGAGGCCGCGGCCACGCCGTACGCGCGGTTCCCGAAGAAGCTCTTGTTGAGGTAGAGCTCGAGGATCTCGTCCTTGGTCAGCACCCGCTCCATCTTCATCGCCAGCAGCATTTCCGCGAACTTGCGCGTGTAGCTGTACTGCGAGCTGAGGAAGAACTGCCGCGCGACCTGCTGGGTGATGGTGGATCCGCCCGGCACGCGCTTGTCGTCGGTGGTCGCGAGCAGCCAGACCGCGCGCGCCACGCCTTTGTAGTCGACGCCGTGGTGCTGGTAGAAGCGGTTGTCCTCGACCGCGATGAAGGCCTGCTTGACCTGTTCCGGCACCTCGGCGATCCGCACCGGGTAGCGTCGGGTTTCCCCGTAGATGGCCATCAGCCGGCCATCGCGGGCGTAGACGTACATCGGTTCCTGCAGTTCGACGTGGCGCAGGGTGGCGACGTCCGGCAGGCGGGACGAGACCATGTAGTACAGGGTGCCGACGGCGATCAGGCCCAGGACGGCCAGCCCGAGGGCCCCCAGCAAGGCCCAGCGGAGCAGACTGCGAAAACGGGGCATTGGTGCTCGGATTGCAGGGAACAAGGGCGGGCAGTATAGAGTCTGGCCGTCGGACCCGATCCGGGGCGGCCGACCGGGGCGGGGGACTGCGTTGGACCCGGCAAGGGGTGCGGAGGGGCGGCTGGCGACGGGGGGAGTTGCCAGACCGTGAAAAGTCCGTTATTTAATGCAACGGGACACGTTGTGCGCGTAAGCGCCCGTGAGAAGGGGAGAAACGTGGGACTGATCACGAAAAGCCAACCGGCCTTGGTCGGCGTCGACATCAGCTCGACGGCGGTCAAGCTCCTGCAGTTGTCCCGGACCGGGGACCGCTACCGGGTTGAGCACTACGCGGTCGAGCCGCTGCCGCCGAACGCGGTGGTCGAGAAGAACATCGTCGAGGTCGAGGCGGTGGGCGACGCCATTCGCCGCGCCATGGCCCGCTCGGGCAGCAAGGCCAGGTTCGCCGCGGCGGCGGTCGCCGGTTCGGCGGTGATCACCAAGGTGATCCCGATGCCGGCCGAACTGGACGAGGACGAACTCGAATCCCAGGTCGAGCTCGAGGCGGTGAACTACATCCCGTACCCGATCGAGGAAGTGAACCTCGATTACGAGGTGCTCGGGCCGATGCCCGGCAATGCGGAAATGGCGCAGATCCTGCTGGCCGCGTCGCGTTCCGAGAACGTCGAGACCCGCGCTTCCGCGCTGGAGCTCGGCGGCCTCAGCGCCCGGGTCATGGACGTCGAGGCCTTCGCGATCGAGAACGCCTTCGCCCTGGTCGCCGACACCCTGCGCGTGCCGCGCGACGGCATCGTGGCGCTGGTCGACATCGGCGCGACGATGACGACGCTCAACATCCTCCGCAACGGCCGCAGCCTCTACAGCCGCGAACAGGTCTTCGGTGGCAAGCAGCTGACCGACGAAGTCATGCGCCGCTATGGCCTCAGCTACGAGGAGGCCGGCCTCGCCAAGCGCCAGGGCGGCCTGCCGGAAAGCTACGACATCGAGGTGCTGGAGCCGTTCAAGGAAGCGCTGGTCCAGCAGGTCAGCCGCCTGCTGCAGTTCTTCTATGCCGGCAGCGAGTTCAACCGCGTGGACCAGGTGGTCCTGGCCGGCGGTTGCGCGTCGATCCCGGGTATCGCCGACATGGTCGAGGAACAGCTCGGCGTGCCGACCGTCGTCGCCAATCCGCTGGCGCAGATGACCCTTGGCCCGCGGGTGCAGGCGCATGCGCTGGCGCAGGACGCGCCGGCCCTGATGATCGCCTGCGGCCTCGCCCTGAGGAGCTTCGACTGATGGCACGGATCAACCTCCTCCCATGGCGCGCCGAACGCCGCAAGCAGCGGCAGAAGGAATTCATGACCATGCTCGGCGCCACGGCGCTGGGCGCGGTGCTGCTGTCGTTCCTGATCGTCAACTACTACAGCCGGCAGATCGACGGCGAGAACACCCGCATTTCCTTCGTCAAGGACCAGATCGCTCAGGTCGACCAGCAGATCAAGGAAATCGAGGAACTCGATAAGAAGAAGGCCAAGTTGCTGGCGCGCAAGGAAGTGATCGAGCAACTGCAGGCCAACCGCTCGCAGATGGTCCACCTGTTCGATTCGCTGGTGCGCACCATTCCCGACGGCGTGGTCCTGACCTCGCTGAAGCAGGACGGCGACAAGCTCACCCTCGAAGGCCGTTCGCAGTCGAACGCGCGCGTTTCCACCTACATGCGCAACCTCGAGGGCGCGGGCTGGATGACCAAGCCGGAGCTCTCCATCATCGAGGCGAAGGACGGCGGCGATCCCGGCCTGCCATATTCGTTCAACCTCACGGTGACGCTGGCGAATCCGAATGCGCCGAAGGACAGCGACGGCGACGGCGTACCCGACCAGCCCGTCGCGCCGGCACCGGCAGCGGACATCACGCCTGCGGCGGCGACGCCTGCGACAACGGCGCCCGCGGCGACGGCCGCCCCCGCCGCTGCGCCGGCTCCTGACACGACGAATGCCGCGCCCGCCGAGGGACAGGGAGGAGCCGCGCCGTGAAGAAGAAAATGTCGATCCGCGACCTCGATTTCAACAACACCGGCGCTTGGCCGCGCGAGTTCAAGATCGGGTTCTGCGTGTTGCTCGCGGTGTTCATCCTGGGGTTCGTGTGGTGGTTCTGGGTGACCGACAAGCGAGATGAACTGGCCAGCCTGGATGCCCAGGAAACCAGCCTGCGCGCCGAGTTCGAAACCAAGCAGGGCCGCGCCGCGAACCTCGAGCCGCTGAAGCAGCAACTGGCGCAGATGGAACAGCAACTGCAACAGATGTTGCGCCAGCTGCCGAGCAAGACCGAGATGCCGGATCTGATCGTCGACATCTCGCAGACGGCGCTCGCGACCGGCTTGCAGAACAAGCTGTTCCAGCCCGGCACGGAGACTCCGAAGGAGTTCTACGCCGAGAAGCCGATCCAGTTGCGCCTCGTCGGCACCTACCACCAGTTCGGCGCCTTCGTGAGCGGCGTGGCATCGCTGCCGCGCGTGGTGATCCTGACCATGCACGATATCGCCCTGAAACCGGCGAACGGAGCCAGCGCGATCCGGCCCAATGCGGCGCTGGAGCTCGCGGGCACGGTGAAGACCTACCGCTACCTCGACGAGGATGAAACCAAGGCGCAGGAAGCCGCGGCGGCTCCCGCCCAGGGCGCTTCGGCACCAGCCAATCCTCCGGCTCCGCAGGGAGGGATCTGACATGCGCCATACCTTCCTGCGCATCTCGACCATCGCATTCGTGGCGCTCGCCGTTGCGGGATGCACCCGGGGCGTCACGAGCACGCCCGGCGAGGCGCCCAACCTCGAAAAATGGGTCGCGGACGTGAAAGCGCGCCCCGCGCCCGCCTTGGATCCGCTGCCGGTGATGCAGCAGTTCGAGACCTTCGAATACGCCGCGCAGAACCTGCGCGATCCGTTCAGCAATGCTTTCAGCGACCAGAGCGGCGGAAGCGGCCCGCGGCCGGATCCGAACCGCCCGCGCCAGGCGCTGGAGCAGTTCCCGCTCGATAGCCTCGACATGGTCGGCACCATCGGCCGCGGCCCGGGTGTCGTCGGACTGGTCATGGCGCCGGACAAGGTCACCTACCGGGTCAAGCCGGGTGCCTACATGGGCCAGAACGATGGCCGCATCACCGCGGTGTACGAAGACCGCATCGAACTCGTCGAACTGGTGCCCGATGGAGCGGGGGGATGGTTGGAACGCCCTGCTTCGCTGGCACTCGAAGATCAATGACTGGGGGTTAGCACGATGACCGTTACCAACGTCCAACGCCTGCGGTCCGCCGCGCGTCCCCTGCCGCTGAGGGCAAGCCTTGCAGGTCTCGTGGTCGGCCTGTGCGCCGCACTCGGCACCAGTGCCTGGGCCGCGCCCGCGACGGCCCCCTCCACCACGGCCGCCGCCCAATCGGGTGGTGCGGTCGCGGTCGACCCGGCCAAGAGCCTGCCGTCGGCGGTGTCTATTTCCGGCATCGATTTCAAGCGCGGCGACGGCGGCGCAGGCCGCCTGATCCTGCATTTCAGCGGCGACGGCGCGGCCCCCGACCTGCGCACCCAGGGCAGTTCGGTGCTGGTGAATATCGGCAACGCGCAATTGCCCGCGTCTCTGCAGAAACCGCTTGACGTCACCGATTTCGCCACGCCGGTGCAGCGCATCGACGCCACCCGCAGCGGCAATGGCGCGCAGTTGCAGTTGACCACCAGCGGGCAGTTCGAATCGCTGGCCTACCAGACCGGCCGCGATTACATCGTCGAAATCGTGCCGCGCGCCGCCACGACCGCGAACCGTGCCGTCGGCGCGGTGTCCGGCGCCGTGGCCACCGGCGCGCAGTCGTCGGCCTTCGGTGCGCAGCGCTACAGCGGTCGCCCGGTCACGTTCAACTTCCAGGACGTGCCGGTGCGCACCGTGCTGCAGCTGATCGCCGAGGAATCCAACCTCAACATCGTCGCGGCCGACACGGTGCAGGGCAACGTGACCCTGCGCCTGGTCAACGTGCCCTGGGACCAGGCCCTCGACCTGGTGCTGCAGGCCAAGGGTCTCGACAAGCGCCAGAACGGCAACGTCGTGTGGGTCGCGCCGCAGCCGGAAATCGCCAAGTACGAGCAGGACAAGGCCGACGCGCGGATCAACCTCGAGAATCGCGTCGAGATGGTCACGGAGTACATCCCGATCAACTACGGCAATGCCGAGGACATCGCCAAGCTGCTGACCGACGACGCCAAGAACGGCAACAGCGGCGGCGGTGCGGGAGGCAGTGCGCAGCGTGGCTTCCTGTCGCCGCGTGGCAGCATCAGCTTCGACCGACGCACCAATACCCTGCTGGTGATCGACATCCCGCAGCGCGTGGCCGCGATCCGCGACCTGGTGAACAAGCTCGACAAGCCGGTCGACCAGGTGGTGATCGAGGCGCGAATCGTGATCGCGAACGAGAGCTTCGCGCGCGAACTCGGCGCCAAGTTCGGCATCAGCGGCAGCAACAACAACGTCTATTTCAACCAGAACGTCACGAACAACGTCTCGTACCAGGATTCGGTTGCGAAGGCGAACAACGCGAACAGCGCGGTTCCGCCGCCGAATCCCCTGCAGGCGCCGACCATGCCGCGCGGCCTGAACTTCAACATTCCGTCCTCGCTCGCTGGCGCGGGTTCGCTGGCGCTGTCCATCCTCAACGCCGGTTACGCGCTGGACCTGGAACTGTCCGCACTGCAGAACGAAGGACGCGGCGAGATCATCTCCAACCCGCGCATCGTGACCAGCAACCAGAAGGAAGCGCTGATCAAGCAGGGCGACCAGATCGGCTACATCACCGTCACCGGCGGCAACAACGCCAACGTGCCGCAGGTGCAGTTCAAGGACGTGGTGCTGCAGCTCAAGGTCACCCCGACCATCACCAACGACGGCCGCATCTTCCTCAACATGGACCTGCAGAAGGACGACCTGTCCGGTTACGTGAACACCGGCGTTGGCCAGGTGCCGCAGATCGCAACGCGCGAGGTGACGACCGCGGTGCTGGTGGAGGACGGACAGACCGTGGTCGTGGGCGGCGTGTACGAGTTCAAGGACCAGAACTCGATGTCGAAGGTCCCGTTCCTCGGCGACATCCCGATCCTCGGCAACCTGTTCAAGAACCGCAACCACACCAAGAGCAAGGCCGAGTTGCTGGTGTTCGTGACGCCGAAGGTGATCCGCGTCGCGCAGCGCCCGAACTGAGGGCTGCCACCGCTCGAACGCGACGGGCCGGAAACGGCCCGTCGTCGTTTCCGGGGCATCGATCCGCCACTGCCGGATGAACCCGGACTGATGGCACTGGAACCCGCGCGGCGGGAACGGGTCAAACTGGACCCCGGCGCGATCTTCGCGTCGCCCCACGTTCCCGAGCGCCGCGCATGGACAGCCCCAGTCCCGAAACCTCCCGCCTGCACGACGCCTTCCGCGCCTTGCGCGACGGTCTCTCGGCCGAAATCGTCGGCCAGTCCGCGCTGGTCGAGCGGCTGCTGATCGCGCTGCTCGCCGATGGCCATTTGCTGGTCGAAGGCGCGCCCGGCCTCGCCAAGACCAGCGCGATCCGCGCGCTGGCCGCGCGGCTGGAGGCGGATTTCGCCCGCGTGCAGTTCACCCCCGACCTGCTGCCGGCCGACCTCACCGGCACCGAGGTCTGGCGTCCGCAGGAAGGCCGCTTCGAATTCCAGCCTGGCCCGATCTTCCATCCGGTGCTGCTCGCCGACGAAATCAACCGCGCGCCGGCGAAAGTGCAATCGGCGCTGCTCGAGGCGATGGGCGAACGCCAGGTCACGGTCGGGCGCCACACCTATCCGTTGCCGCCGCTGTTCCTGGTGATGGCCACGCAGAACCCGATCGAGCAGGAAGGCACGTTCCCGCTGCCGGAAGCGCAGCTCGATCGCTTCCTGATGTACGTGCGCATCGGCTATCCCGAAGCCGAGACCGAAACCGAGATCCTGCGCCTCGCGCGCGAACGTGCGCGCGATGCGATGCGAACCACGCATCCGGCACCCGCGCGCATGCCGCTGGCCGACGTGTTCGCCGCGCGACAGGCTGTACTCGACCTGCACGTCGCGCCCGCGTTGGAACGCTACCTGGTCGAACTCGTGCTCGCCTCGCGCACGCCGGCGCGTTACGACAATCAGTTGGCCGAACGCATCGCCTGGGGCGCGAGCCCGCGCGGTTCGATCGCGCTCGAACGCTGTGCCCGCGCCCGCGCGTGGCTCGCCGGCCGCGATTACGTCACGCCCGACGACGTGCGCGCGATCGCGCCGGACGTGCTGCGCCACCGCGTGCTGCCGAGCTACGAGGCGACCGCCGAAGGCTGGGATGGCGAGAAACTCGTCGCCGAACTGCTGCGGCAGGTGCCGTTGCCGTGAGGGCCGGGACTCGGGACTCGGGACTCGGGACTCGGGATTGGAAGCCCCGTAGTCTTGATGTGCGCGAGCATCGCAAAGTCTTCCGCGATTCGGCGATCGCACAAGATGCATCGCGACATCCCATGCGATTCGCCGGGTTCCGATCTTGCTTCGCTCCTTTGCGGGGACCGGGCGCTTGACGAGTCCCGAGTCCCGAGTCCCGAATCCCGGCATTACACCCACGCTGGCCGAACTCGTCGCCTTGCGCGCCGCGGCGCTGGGGCGACGGCCGCCGAAGCGCGGGCGCCACGGCACCAGCGGCCAGGCCTTGTCGCCGATGCGCGGGCGCGGGATGGAATACGCCGAATCGCGCGAATACGCGCAGGGCGACGACGCGCGCCACATCGATTGGCGCCTGACCGCGCGCAGCGGCAAGCCGCACACCAAATTGTTCCAGGCCGAACGCGAACGGTTGACGCTCATCGTCGCCGATACCGCGCCGTCGCTGTACTTCGGCACGCGCACGCGCTTCAAGTCGGTGCAGGCCGCGCGCGCCGGTGCGGTCGCGGCGTGGATCGCGGTGCGCGATGGCGACCGCATCGCCGCGTTGCGCGGTTCGACGAAGGAAGCGCCGGTGCCGCCCGCCGCGGGTCCGCGCGGTGCGCTGCGCGTACTCGACGCACTGGTGCGCTGGTACGCGAAACCGCCGGACGACGATGCCGGCCTTGCGGTCGCGCTCGACCATGCGCGCCGATTGCTGCGTCCGGGATCGCGCCTGGTCGTGCTCGCCGATCCGGCGAGCGTGGCCGCGATCCCCGCGCAACGCTGGCCGGCGCTGACCGCGCACAACGAAGCGATCCTGTTGCTGCTGGTCGATGCACTGGAACGCCAACCGCCGCAGGCCGCGTTGCCGTTCGCGGTCGGCGACGACGCCCACCTCGGGCGGATCGAACTCGACCTCGCCGCCGCGGCGCAACGCCGGCGCTGGCACGGGACATTCATGGCGCCGGTGGAAGCGGCGTTGCAGCAGTTGCCGGCGCGTGGCGTGCGCGTGCAGTTGCTCGCCGGCGATGCGCCCAGCGATGCGTGGCTGCCGCTGCTGGGCGGGGCGCGCGCGGCATGAACGATCCGACCCTGGTCCTGCGCGACATCCACCAGCCGCCGCCGCCGTCGTGGTGGCCGCCGGCGCCGGGGTGGTGGATGGTCTTCGCGGCGCTATTGCTAGCGTTCGCCGCGTGGACATGGTGGAAACGCCGCCGAAAACTGCGCCGCATCGCGATCACGCGCCTGTTCGACGATGCGGTTTCCGCTGCTGAAACGCCGGCCGCGAAGATCGCGGCGATGTCGGAACAACTGCGCCGCGCCTCGCGCCGGATCGATCCGGATGCCGATCGCCTCGAAGGCGACGATTGGCTGCGCTTCCTCGACCGTGGTCTGCCGCAGCCGATGTTCGCCGCCGGTGCGGGCGCGCTGCTGCGCGATGGCGGTTTCCGCCGCGACGTCAGCGAAAGCGAAATCGAAGGCTTGCGCGAAATCGCGCGCGAACGCTTCCTCGCATGGATGGAGGCGCGCAAGTGAGCGCGTGGCTGTCCGCGTTGCTGCCGTCGTTCGCGGGCTTCGCATGGCCGTGGTGGTTGCTGGCCTTGCCGTTGCCGTGGATCGCGCGTCGCCTGCTGCCGCCAAAGCGCGATGCCGGCGCCGCGTTGAAGGTTCCGTACGGAGATCGCCTGTCCGCGATTGCCGGCACGCGCGGTCCGGCGCGCGCGCGCGGCATCGGCCTGTTCGCGTGGCTGGCGTGGGCCTTGCTGTGCGTGGCCGCGGCGCGGCCGCAGCAACTCGGCCCGGTGTTGCAACCACCGCAGCAAGGCCGCGACTTGATGCTCGCCGTCGACCTGTCCGGCAGCATGGGCGACGAGGACATGGCGCTCGGCGGCAACGCCGTCGATCGCCTGACCGCGGCGAAGGCGGTGATCGCGGATTTCCTGCAGCGCCGCGCCGGCGACCGCATCGGCCTGATCGTGTTCGGCTTGCGCGCTTACGTTTTGACGCCGCTCACGCTGGACCACGACACCGTGCGCCAGCAGCTGCAGGACAGCGCGGTGGCAATGGCCGGGCGCGAAACCGCGATCGGCGACGCGATCGGCCTTGCGGTGAAGCGATTGGCGCAACAGCCCGCGGGCGAACGCGTGCTGGTGCTGCTCACCGACGGCGTCAACACCGCCGGCATGCTCGATCCGGTCAAGGCGGCCGAACTCGCGCGCGACAACCACGTGCGCATCCACACCATCGCTTTCGGCGGCGATGGCGGTTCGCTGTCCGTGTTCGGCGTGCCGATCCAGATGCCCGGCGGCGACGACACCACCGACGAAGCCGGCCTGAAGCGCATCGCCGACCTGACCGGCGGCAAGGCGTTCCGCGCGCGCGATACCGACGACCTCGCCGGCATCTATCGTGAAATCGAACGCATCGAGCCGGTGGATCGCCCCGGCGAAGCGGTGCGGCCACGCGTCGAACGCTATCCGTGGCCGCTGGGCGCCGCGCTGGCCTGCGGCCTGCTCGCGGTCGCATGGCCGCGGCGGAGGCGCGCATGAACGCCTTGCTGCCGACGCTGCAGTTCCTGCGCCCGTGGTGGTTGCTCGCGCTGCTAGCATTGCCGTTGCTGGTGTTGGCGTGGCGCGCACGGCAACGCCGGCGCAGTGCCTGGCGCGACGTGGTCGATCCGCACCTGTTGCCGCATCTGCTCGAGTCTGGCGGCGCGCGCGGCGCACGCGCACCGTGGCTTGCGCTCGCCGTGCTCGCTTCGGCGATCCTCGCGCTCGCAGGACCGAGCTGGCGCCAGCGCGCACAACCGTTGTGGCAGACGCGCGCGCCGCTGGTGGTCGCGCTCGACCTGTCGAGTCCGATCCTCGCCAACGACCTGCCGCCGTCGCGACTGCTGCAGGCGCGGGCCAAGATCGCCGGATTGCTGAAGGAACGCGCCGGCGGCCAGGTCGGCCTGGTCGCCTATGCCGACGAGGCCTACACCGTCGCGCCGTTGACCGACGACACGGCCAACGTCGCGCTGTTCCTCGACGCGCTCTCTCCCGACGTGATGCCGGTCGACGGCAGCCATGCCGCGGATGCGATCGCGCGATCCGAACGATTGCTGAAGCAGGCCGGCTTCACCGAGGGCGACATCCTGCTGCTGACCAATGCCGCCGACGGCGATGCGAAGTCCGCAGCCGCGAACGCGTCGCGCGCGGGTTACCGTGTGTCGGCGCTCGGCCTCGGCACCGCTGCGGGTGCGGCCTACCGACGTCCCGACGGTAGCATCGGCCACAGCGCGCTGGATGCGGCGAGCCTGCGCGCGCTGGCATCCGCGGGCAAGGGCCGCTATGCCGCCGCGGAGGCGGGCGACGGCGACCTGCGTTCGCTCGGCGTGCTCGATCCGCAACAAGCCGGCGCGATGGCCGCGCAGGGCGAGAAATCCGGCATCGGCATCGACGGCGGTTACTGGTTGCTGCCGCCGTTGCTGCTGCTCGCGCTGCTGCTGTTCCGCCGTGGTGGCGCGTTCGCGGTGCTGCTCGTCTGCGTGTTCGCATTGCCGGCGTTGCCCGCGCACGCCGCCGACGGCACGCTGTGGAAACGCGCGGACCAGCAGGCGTATTCGCGGATGCAGCAGGGCGCCGAGGCCTACCGCAAGGGCGATTTCGCCGGCGCGGCGAAATCCTACGGCGGGGTTCCGGATGCGCAGGGCCAGTACAACTACGGCAACGCGCTGGCGAAACAGGGCGATTACGAACAGGCCATCGCCGCCTACGATCGTGCCTTGAAGCTCGATCCCGGCATGGCCGACGCCATCGCCAACCGCAAGGCGGTGGAAGCGGCGATGAAGCGCAAGCCGCCGCAGGGCGACCAGCAACAACAGCAGCAGAACAAGCAGCCGGGGCAACAAGGCCAGCCGAACCCCGGGCAGGACGGGCCGGGCGACCCGCAGAATCGGAACGACAAGCCGCAACAGTCGCAATCGAAATCGAACCAGCAGCAACAGGATTCTTCGCAACAGGATCGGTCGCAACCGCAAGAGAAACCGGAAGACCCGCAGGCGCAGCAGCGCGCCGATGCCGCGCAGCAGAAGCGGATGCAGGAAGCCTTGCGGCGCAAGGTGCAGGCCGGGCAGCCGGATTCGAAATCGCGCGAGCATCCGGAAACCGAGGCCGAACGCGAACGCCGCATCGCCAGCGAGGCATGGCTGCGGCGCGTGCCGGACGATCCGGGCGGTTTGCTGCGCGCGAAGTTCCGGCTGGAATACGAGCGCAGGCACGGCCAGGGAGGCGATTGATGGCGAAGCAAGGAATGCGGCTGCTGCTGTGCGCGATGCTCGCGCTGGGTGCGTTCGCCGCGCAGGCGACGACCCGCGCCTGGCTTGACCGCGACCGCATCGCCGCGGGCGAAACCGCGACGCTGAACATCGAGACCGACCAGGCGACGCTGGATTCGCCCGACTATTCCCCGCTCACCGCCGATTTCGACGTCAGCGGCAACAGCAGCAGCCGCCAGTTCGAAATGGTGAACGGCACCAGTACCACGCGCGTGCTGTTCGCGGTCGCGCTGCGGCCGCACCGCGATGGCGTGATCGGCATTCCCGCGCTCATCGTCGGCAAGGAACGCACGCAGCCGCTGAGCCTGACGGTGACGCCGGCCGCGGCCGCGCCGGTCGCGCACGCCGGCGATGCGGTGTTCATCGAAGCCGAGGCCGATGCGCAATCGCCCTACGTGCAGCAGGCGGTCGGCTACGTGCTGCGGCTGTATTCGGCCGCGCCGCTGGTGTCCGGACAACTCGACCAGGACTCGCCCGATGGCGCGACCATGCAGCGCGTCGGCGACGACCTGCAGTACACGCGCGAGATCGGCGGGCGTCGCTACACCGTGGTCGAACGCCGCTTCCTGCTGATCCCCGAACGCAGTGGCGCGCTCACCATTCCCGGCGCGCGCTTCAGCGGGCAGGGCGTCGGCGGTTTCTTCGACGACCTGTTCGGCGACGGACGCCAGGACCTGCGCACCAATGGCGCGCCGCGCGTGCTGTCGGTGCAGCCACCGCCGGCGAACGCGCCGCAGCCGTGGTTGCCGCTGCGCTCGCTTGCGCTGCGCTACGTGTCCACGCCGCAATCGGCGCGTGCGGGCGAAGCCGCGACCGTCACCATCGAAGCCGATGCCGACGGCGCCAGCGCCGCGCAGATGCCGGAACTCGCGCTGGCCGCACCCGTCGGCGCGCAGGTATTCGCCGATCCGGTGCAGGCGCGCGACAATTTCGACGGCGGACGCCCGCAGGTGCAGCTGACGCGGAAATTCTCGATCGTGCCCGGGCAGGCGGGAACGCTGCGCATCCCCGGCCCGCGCATCGCGTGGTGGGACGTGCGCGCCGGCATCGCGCGCACCGCGAGCCTGCCGGACATCGTGTTGCAGGTCGCGCCCGGTACGAACGCGGCGAATCCCGCGCCGGTTCCCGTGAATCCCGCCGCGAACGACGCCGCGCGCGACGGGCTGCACTTGCCGTTCGCGCGGGGCGCGGTGCGGCCGTGGGCGCTGGCGGCGGTGGCGTTCGCGTTCCTGTGGCTGGCCACGCTGTGGTGGGGCCTGCATCGCACGACGCCGGCGGTCGAAGCGCAGGCCGATGCGAAACCGAAGCCGGATGCCGCGCGTTCGAACAAGCCCGCGCTCGCGCAGGCGCTGGCGAAGGGCGATGCGGAAGCGATTTCGCAGGCGCTGTGCGCGGCGACGAACGCGCCCGACCTCGACGGCGTGCGCGCGAAACTCGACGATCCCGCGCAACAGGCCGCGGTCGATGCCTTGCAACGCGCGCGCTGGGGCGATGGCGACATCGCATCGGCCATCGCGGCATTGCGCGCCGCGTTCAAGCGCGGGCCGCGCTGGAAGGCCGCGGCGGCCAAGGCGAGGGAACTGCTGCCGCCGTTGTATCCCGAATAATTCGAAATCGTCGTGCCGGCGTAGGCCGGCATCCAGCCCTTGATTGATCTGCAAGCCGAAAGCCGGGTCCCGGCTTTGGACAGCCATCCGGCTGTCTGGCGCGACGCCGGGATGACGGCATCCAAGCGATGCTTTGCTAAGCTCCGGCGATTCGCCCCGGAGCCGCGCATGAACCCATCCGCCGAACGCAAGCGCATGCCGCTGCACACGAAGATGGCGATCGGCTTCGCCGCCGGCCTCGCGCTCGGCCTGGTCGCGCACACCACCTCGGGCGCGGACGCGGGCTGGGTGGAGTGGCTGACGACATGGATCACGCAGCCGGTCGGCACCATCTTCCTGCGCCTGATCTTCATGCTGGTGATCCCGCTGCTGTTCTCGGCGCTGATCATCGGCGTGGCGGAAATGGGCGACGTGCGTTCGCTCGGCCGCGTCGGCTGGAAGACGCTGGCATACACCATCATCGCTTCCGGCATCGCGGTGGTGCTCGGCCTGGTGCTGGTGAACTGGCTCCGCCCCGGCGGCGGCGTCGACCCGGCCACCGCGCAATCGATGCTCGCGCAGGGCGCGGAACGCGCACAGGCCATCGTCAGTGGCGCCAGCGGCCAGCCGAAGGGCCTGGACATGCTGCTCGGCATCGTGCCGGACAACGTGGTCAAGGCCGCGGCGGAGAACACCATCCTCGCGGTGATGTTCTTCGCGCTCATGCTCGGCATCGGCCTGGTGCTCACGCGCACGCCGGCGACGGAAACCCTGCTGCGCGGCATCCAGGGCCTGTTCGAGGTATCGATGACCCTGATCGGCCTGGTCATCCGGCTCGCGCCGTACGCGGTGTTCTGCTTCATGTTCAACCTCGCCGCGCTGTTCGGCTGGGACCTGCTGCGTTCGCTCGGCGCCTATGTCGGCGTGGTGGTCCTCGCGCTGGCGATCCACCTGCTCGTGGTGTATTCGCTGATGCTGAAATTCCTCGGCGGCTGGTCGCCGGTCAAATTCTTCCGCGGCGTGCAGGAAGCGATGGTGATGGCGTTCTCCACCGCATCGAGCAACGCCACGCTGCCGGTGTCGCTGCGCGTGGCCGAGGAGGAGCTGCACCTGCCGAAGAACATCTCGCGCTTCGTGCTCACCGTCGGCGCCACCGCCAACCAGAACGGCACCGCGCTGTTCGAGGGCGTGACCGTACTGTTCCTCGCCCAGTTCTTCGGCGTGGAGCTCTCGCTCGCGCAACAGGTGACGGTGATGTTCGTCTGCATCCTCGGCGGCATCGGCACCGCCGGCGTGCCGGCCGGTTCGCTGCCGGTGGTGGCGCTGATCTGCGGCATGGTCGGCGTGCCGCCGGAAGGCATCGGCCTGATCCTCGGCGTCGACCGTTTCCTCGACATGTGCCGCACCACGCTCAATGTCACCGGCGACCTGATGCTGGCGGCGGTGGTGTCGAAGGGCGAGCAGGACGAGGCGCAGGCGGCAGCGGCCTGAAGCGATGAGCGATGCGCTCGCGCGTTTCGTCGAGGCCCAGGCCGGCGTGTACGAAACCGCGCTCGACGAATTGCGCGACGGCGAAAAGCGCACGCACTGGATGTGGTTCGTGCTCCCGCAACTACGCGGCCTCGGGCGCAGCGAGATGGCCTGGCGCTACGGCATCGCCGACCTCGACGAGGCGCGCGCCTACCTGCGGCATCCCTTGCTCGGTCCGCGACTGGGCGAATGCACGCGGGCGATGCTCGCCCACGCCGGAACGCCGCTGGTCGCCATCCTCGGTTTCCCGGACGACCTGAAGTTCGTCTCCTGCATGACCCTGTTCGATGCCGCCGGGGGATCGAACGAGCTGTTCGAACGCGCGCTGCAGGCGTTCAACCGCGGGATGCCGGACGCGGAAACGCTTCGCCGGCTCGGCCGCGATCCCGCCGGCTGAGCCGGGGCTCCAGCCCGCTGTGGGACAATATGCCGCCCGCACGCCGCCGGGCGCCGCCCCGCAGCCCCCATGCCGACGCCCAGCCGCCGCGAACTCGCCAACGCGATCCGTTTCCTCGCCATCGACGCGGTCCAGGCCGCCAATTCCGGCCACCCCGGCATGCCGATGGGCATGGCCGACATCGCCGAAGTGCTGTGGAACGACTACCTGCAGCACAACCCCGCGAACCCGCGCTGGTTCAACCGCGACCGCTTCGTGCTCAGCAACGGCCACGGCTCGATGCTGCAGTACGCGCTGCTGCACCTCAGCGGCTACGACCTGTCGCTCGACGACCTCAGGCATTTCCGCCAACTCGAATCGAAGACCCCGGGCCATCCCGAGAACTTCATGACGCCGGGCGTGGAAACCACCACCGGCCCGCTCGGGCAGGGACTGGCGAACGCGGTCGGCTTCGCGCTGGCGGAGAAACTGCTGGCGCAGCGCTTCAACCGCCCCGAATTCGAAGTCGTCGACCATCGCACCTGGGTGTTCATGGGCGACGGTTGCCTGATGGAAGGCATCTCGCACGAGGCCGCCTCGCTGGCCGGCACCTGGGGCCTGCACAAGCTGGTCGCGTTCTGGGACGACAACCACATCAGCATCGACGGCGACGTGCAGGGCTGGTTCACCGACGACACGCCGGCGCGTTTCGAAGCCTATGGCTGGAACGTGATCCGCGGCGTCGACGGCCACGATGCGGTCGAGATCAAGACCGCGATCGAGACCGCGATGAAGTCGCAGGACAAGCCGACGCTCATCTGCTGCCGCACCACGATCGGTTTCGGTTCGCCGAACAAGGCCGGCAAGGAATCCAGCCACGGCGCGCCGCTGGGCAAGGACGAAATCGCGTTGACCCGCGAAGCCTTGAACTGGCCGCATGCGCCGTTCGTGATCCCGCAGGACATCTACAACGGCTGGAAAGTCGGCGATGTCGGCAAGGTGCGCGAAATCCAGTGGAACGACCTGTTCGATGCCTATGCCGCGCGCCATCCGGATGCGGCCGCGGAACTCATCCGTCGCTCGCATGCGGAACTGCCGGAAGGTTTCCGCACCGATGCCTTGAACTACGCGATGAAACTGCAGGCCGAAGGCCCGAACGTCGCCTCGCGCAAAGCTTCGCAGATGGCGATCGAGGCGTTCGCGCCGCTGTTGCCGGAACTGGTCGGCGGTTCCGCCGACCTCGCGCATTCCAACCTGACGTTGTGGAAGGGCAGCAAGTCGGTCGCGAGTGACGATGCCGACGCGAACTACATCTACTTCGGCGTGCGCGAATTCGCGATGACCGCGATTTCGAACGGGCTCGCGCTGCATGGCGGTTTCATTCCCTACGATGCGACCTTCCTCGTGTTCAGCGACTACGCGCGCAACGCGGTGCGCATGAGCGCGCTGATGGGCGCGCACGCGATCCACGTCTACACCCACGATTCCATCGGCCTCGGCGAGGACGGCCCGACCCACCAGCCGGTCGAGCACCTCGCGTCCTTGCGCTACATCCCGAACAACGACGTGTGGCGTCCCTGCGACGCGGTGGAATCGGCGATGGCGTGGAAGGCCGCGATCGAACGCAAGGACGGGCCGAGCTGCCTGGTGTTCTCGCGGCAGACGTTGCCGCACCAGAATCGCGACGAAGGCCAGCTGCTGGACATCGCGCGCGGCGGTTACGTGCTGAAGGATTCGGTCGGAACGCCGGAAACGATCCTGATCGCGACCGGTTCCGAAGTCGGCCTCGCGATGGGCGCGGCGGCGCAACTCGGCGACAAGGTGCGCGTGGTATCGATGCCCTCGACCGATGTGTTCGATCGCCAGGGCGCGGCCTACCGCGAGTCCGTGTTGCCGAACGCCTGCCGCAAGCGCGTCGCAGTCGAAGCCGGTGTCACCGATTTCTGGCGCAAGTACGTAGGCCTCGACGGCGCGGTGGTCGGCATCGATCGCTTCGGCGCTTCCGCGCCGATCGAAGCGCTGATGTCGCATTTCGGTTTCACCGTCGAGCGCGTGGTCGAGGTGGCGAAGGGGTTGTAAGGTCGGAAGCTAGGGTAGGATGGGTTGAGCGCAGCGATACCCATCGCTAATCTTGAAGCGTGACCCAATATCGCCGCAGCCTGACGCCGGGAAGCACCTATTTCTTCACGGTGAACCTGTCCAACCGGCGTAGCACACTGTTGACCTTGCATGTCGATGTTCTGCGCGAGGCGTTTGTCGCCGTAATGGCTGCACATCCCTTCGTCATCGATGCCATGGTCGTCTTGCCGGACCATCTGCATGCCGTATGGACCATGCCACCGGATGATGCGGACTACGCATTGCGCTGGCGCTTGATCAAGACCCGCTTCTCACGCGCCATGCCACGGACCGAGCGACGATCGGCCAGCCGGGAAGCCAAGGGCGAGCGAGGCATCTGGCAGCGACGCTATTGGGAGCATGAAATCCGCGATGCGATTGACATGCAGCGGCATGTGGATTACATCCACATCAATCCAGTGAAGCACGGATACGCGGTACGTGCGGCGGATTGGCCGCATTCGTCCATCCACCGATTCATCGATCGCGGCGACCTTCCGCGCGATTGGGCATGCGATTGCGAAGAAATCGCGATGGGGGAAAGGGCATGACGATGGGTATCGCTGCGCTCAACCCATC
>Ga0075163_10001804_pt1 | contig 28940 bp, 22 predicted proteins | sample JI1023141ADNA_FD_71478 | JGI IMG/M metagenome (GOLD analysis project Ga0075163, IMG submission 71478) | Wastewater effluent complex algal communities from Wisconsin, to seasonally profile nutrient transformation and Carbon sequestration -... | ecosystem: Engineered > WWTP > Effluent > Algae...
TTGGTGGTGAACAACGGTTCGCGGATGCGCGCAAGGACATCTGCGGGAATACCGGGGCCATTGTCCTCGATGTCGATTTCGATGCCGCGCTCGCTCTCCCGCGTAGTGATGGATAGCCGGGGAACGCCGTCTTGGCATTTGCTCATCATCCTGTTGCTATCCATCATCGATTCATAGCCATTGGAGACGAGATTGATGATCGCGCGACGCAGCCGGTTGGGATCAAACTCAACCGAAGCACGACCCAATCCCAGATTGCAAATAATGTTCACCTCAGAAGGTATTCCTGCGGCTTCTTCGTTGATGACCTTCTCGAGCCAGTCGTCGAAAACGACGACATCGACGTTAGGCTTGCTGCTGCGGGAGAAGTCCAGCAGTTGCGTGATGATATCGTCACAGCGCGATACACCGCTTTCAATGCGGGTGAGTATGGCATCCTGGTCGACTTTTGCGACTTGAAGCTTTCTCCGCAACAGAAACGACGCGGTGCGAATGCCGCCAAGCGGGTTGCGGACTTCGTGAGCGACAGTGGCGACAAGCTGTCCGAGTTGCGCCATCTTGCCCTTGTTGATGATCTCTTCTTGCGCGTCGCGCAGTTGCTGGATCTTTGCCGAGAGCTCGAGGTTCAGGCGGGTTACGTCGCTGTTCAGGAGTTGAAGATGGTTTGCGGTCTCAACTGCTTGGGCCTCCGTTGCCTTCGCGTTAGACGCCATTGATCGGCTTTGACGGATCATTCTGTCAGAAGCGAAAAGACCTGCAAGCGCTGCAGCTGCCAACAAACCCACGATTAAAAAGTTGGTGTTGCGGGTCTGATCTGCCAGCACAGCGTTCTTGCTGGTGTAAAATGCGCTATTTGGCAGGCCTGCCCAGATCATCCAAGGATTGCGCCAATCGCGCACGCCAAAGGCCACTGCCTCCGAATAGATGAGTGAAGGATCTGGCTTGGCTTCCCGTGCATAGTCCAGGGACTTTGCTGGGACGTCCGTGTTGTCAGGAGCCGCAAGGTAGTTGTTGCCGGTATTCACAAGTGCATAGCGGCTTTTGTGAATCAGGGACTTGATTGCTCTCGTCAGGATGATGGCTGAAACCATACCCCGGATGTTTCCATCTGCGCTGTAATATGGCACCGTAAATATGATACCCGCGCGGTCGGGGTCCCAATGGCTTTGGACATAAATGGTATTGTCGCAGGTCAGCACTTCAGGCCCTGCAATGAATGGTACATCCAGTGTCCCCCGTAGGGTCATGGTCGGAGCATTGTTCTTCAGCCATTCTGCATGGTCTTTGAGTTGCACATACTCGAAGGATTCCACCTCATCAGGCCCGATTGCTTCTGCCGCTTTCACCTCCTCTGGTGCGTTGAAGCGGGCAACTTGAGACATCCTCAGACCAGCATTGATGATCAATTCATCGAACATGAGCGTGGGCTCTTCGTTCTTCCCGGTGATGGGGTCGAATTTGTCCGGGTTGAAGTCGATGGGCGTGAAGTAGACTTCGGAAACCGACACGCTGGACGCCAGGTTGTTGTAGACCTGCTGTATCGTCACCTTGGCTTCCGGGGAGATATTTGTGCCGTGGCGGTCAAGACTGCGAACGCCGGGTAGGGAAGCCAGTGTGCGAAGGTTTTCGTAGATGGAACGGAAGGCTCGTTCCATGACGACCGCTTCGCTTTTGGTATCGTTCTTTGCATCGCGGATGAAATCCGCGCGGGCAAGTTCTTGGGCCGATCTCCATTGAACAAAAATGGCTGCTGAAAGAACGACAGCAATGACGGCAATGGCGCTGAGGCCAATCAAGCGAAGTTTCATGTCTTGTCCCCAGAAGTCAGCGCATGGTCACCACTTTATAGTTAACGGATGATTAATCGGTTGCGGTATCCCGCAACACAACCTGCCCCACAGTTGACTTGCCATGACGGGCGTGTTTCGAGGGGGGGACGATTTGAATCAGGGGTTGGGAATGAGCATCGCATTTGTGTTTCCTGGGCAGGGCAGCCAGGCCGTTGGCATGGGCAAGGCGCTCGCTGACAACTTTCCCGCCGCACGCGGGGTGTTTGCCGAGGTGGACGAGGCGCTCGCCCAGAACCTGTCAAGAATCATGTGGGAGGGGCCGGAGGCTGACCTCACGCTGACAGAAAATGCCCAACCCGCCTTGATGGCCGTCAGCATGGCGGTTGTCCGCGTGCTGGAGGCCGAACACGGCATCTCCATGGCGGGTAAGGCTTCCTGCCTGGCCGGACATTCTTTGGGGGAATATGCCGCTCACGCCGCGGCCGGAACCTTTTCGCTGGCTGATACGGCTCGTCTGTTGAAGATCAGGGGCAAGGCCATGCAGGCGGCAACGCCTGTCGGAATTGGTGCCATGGCGGCGCTGCTTGGTCTGGATTTTGCCACGGCCGCGGCCGCTGCCGCAGAAGGTGCGCAAGGCGATGTTTGTCAGGCTGCCAATGACAACAGCGACGGTCAGGTCGTCATCTCTGGTCACAAGGCTGCAGTAGAGCGTGCCGCCGAAATCGCCAAGGCCAAGGGCGCGAAGCGGGCCATCATGCTGCCTGTCTCTGCGCCGTTCCATTGCGCCCTTATGCAGCCGGCCGCCGATGCGATGGCGGAAGCTCTCGCCCAAGTGGCGATGAATGCTCCTTCCGTGCCGGTTTATGCAAACGTCAGGGCATCAGCTCTCACGGAACCTGCTGCCATCCGCGCCTCGCTGGTGGAACAGGTGACCGGCACCGTGCGCTGGCGCGAATGCGTAGCCAACATGGCCGCGGGTGGCGTAACGCTGTTTGTGGAGCTGGGTTCAGGCAAGGTCTTGACCGGCCTTGCAAAGAAGAACGCCCCCAACGCCCAAGGCATTGCCATCGGCACGCCCGAAGATTTTCTCAATGCGCTTCCCCTATTGAAAGGTTGATCCCATGTTCTCGCTCACCGGAAAATCCGCTCTCGTCACCGGCGCTTCGGGCGGCATTGGTGCTGCCGTCGCCAAGGCACTGCATGGGGCGGGGGCGACCATTGCCATTTCGGGCACCCGTGCCGCCGTCTTAGAGGAGTTGAAGGCAACGCTTGGTGGTGACCGTGTGCATGTCGTTCCCTGCAATCTTTCAGTAGCTGAAGACGTGGAAAAGTTGGTGCCCGCCGCAGAAGCGGCCATGGGGGGACTCGATATTCTGGTCAACAACGCCGGCATCACCCGCGATGGTCTGGCCATGCGCATGAAGGATGATGACTGGCAGGCGGTGCTCGACGTGAACCTCACCTCGTCGTTCCGCCTTGCCCGCGCCGCTATGAAGCTGATGATGAAAAAGCGCTGGGGCCGCATCGTTTCGGTCACGTCAGTTGTGGGCGTCACTGGCAACGCCGGTCAGGCGAACTATGTGGCCTCCAAGGCAGGGCTCATTGGCCTGTCGAAGACACTGGCGCAGGAACTGGCCAGTCGCAACGTGACGGTCAATTGCATTGCACCCGGCTTCATCGCCACGCCGATGACGGAGGCCCTCAATGACAAGCAGAAGGAAGCCATCCTCGGCAAGATTCCCGCGGGCCGCATGGGATCGTCAGAAGACATCGCCGCAGCGGTTCTTTATCTGGCGTCGGAAGAAGCAGGCTACGTCACGGGCCAGACCTTGCACGTCAATGGCGGAATGGCGATGATTTAAGCGGCCGGGTTTCCACCTTCGATAGGAGCCCCCGCTTTTTTCCATGCGCCGAACCCTCCCTTCATGTGGGCCACGGGCTTCAGGCCCATGTCTAGGGCTGTCTTGGCCGCAAGGGCGGAGCGCCAGCCCCCGGCGCAGAAAAACACGAACCGCTTGTCCTGCTGGAATTCGGGTTTGGCATAGGGACTTTCGGGATCAATCCAGAACTCCAGCATGCCGCGTGGGCAGTGGAATGCACCCGGCATTTTGCCCTCACGCTCCAGTTCGCGGGGATCGCGCAAGTCCACCAAAACAACATCGTCGCGCCCAAGCAGTGATTTGACGTCATCTACCTCCAGCGCTTCCACAACGGCATTTGCATCCTCAAGCAGCGATTTATAGCCGCGCGTAATCGTCTGGGGCATGTATGTCTCCTTTGTTTCGCCAGCTTACGGCAGGCGGTTGTCGTTCACAAATGCCTTGATCTCGGCAAGGAAGATGTCTCCGAACTGTTCCTGCTTCGAGGCACCGACACCCATCACTTCGCCGAAATCCCACTTTGTCAACGGCACGCGCTGGGCCATGTCGATGAGGCTGCGGTCGGAGAAGACAATGTAGGCCGCAACGCCGCGCGATTTGGCCAATTTCAACCGTAATGCCTTCAACCGCGTCAGCAAGGCATCGGCCCGGGGATCGACCGCCACGGCAGCGGAGCGCACTGCCCGCTCGGCCTTCTTGGAGGTTGGCACGAGGTCAGGGCGGAAGCGGAAGGCCGTTTCGCCGTTCTGGAGCTGCCGTCCTTTCGGCGTGACGGAAATGCCCCCGAAGCCCGCCACATCAAGCCGCAGGAAGCCCGCCCCCACCAGTTGTCGAATCAGCGATTGCCATGCGGAGCGTGGCCGCACTTTGCCCAATCCATAGACAGCTAGCCGATCATGCCCCAGCGCTATTGCGCGTTCATTGGCCTTGCCCATCAGGACATCGACCACGTGCACCGCGCCGAAGCGGTCCCCGGTCTGCGTGATTGCATCGAAAATCAGCTTGGCCTCCGGCGTACCATCCACGGTGTCAGCCGGATCAAGGCAAACATCACAATTGCCGCAAGGCTCGGAGAACTCACCGAAGTAACCCAGCAATGCCTGTCGGCGGCAATCCGGAGTTTCGCAATAGGCCACAAGCGCGTCCAGGCGCTTGTGTTCGCGCCGTGCCCGCTCCGGACCTGCACCTTCCTGATCGATGAAGCGCCGGCGCATGCGGATGTCATCGAGGCCGAAAACCATATGCGCTTCGGCCGCCTCGCCATCCCGACCCGCTCGTCCGATTTCCTGGTAGTAGGCGTCAAGCGTGCCCGGCAGGTCGGCGTGGAAGACGAAGCGCACGTCTGGCTTGTCGATTCCCATGCCAAAGGCAATGGTGGCACACACGATGATGCCTTTTTCGGTCATGAACAGGTTTTGCGCCTCGTTGCGCGCCACGGGAGTGAGCCCGGCATGATAGGCAACAGCGCGATGGCCAGCGGCATTCAAATGCGCGGCAAGGTCCTCAACACTTTTGCGTGAAAGCGCATAGACGATACCGCTCTCACTGCGATGGTCGTCGAGAAAGGAAAGCAATTGCTTTTTGGCGTTGGCCTTGGGTTGCACTGTGAGCCGAATATTGGGCCGGTCAAAACCGGAAACGAACTCCGTGACTCCACCACCAAAAAGCTTGGTGCGAATGTCATTGCGCGTCACCTCGTCAGCGGTTGCCGTGAAGCCACCAATTGGCACGCCAGGAAAGGCGCTGCGCAATGTCCCCAACATCTCATATTCCGGGCGGAAGGAGGCACCCCATTGCGACATGCAATGAACCTCATCCACAGCGATGAGTGCAATCTCCATCTTCTGCAAAGCCCCGATCATACGTTCGGTCATCAATCGCTCTGGTGCAAGATAGAGGATGCGGGTTTCACCTGCCGCGACCGCCTTCCATACCGCCACGTTGTCATCGCGCGAGGCAGAAGAATTGATCGTTTCTGCCGCCACTCCAGCCAGCTTCAGTGCCGCCACCTGATCCTGCATGAGGGCCACCAACGGTGAAACAACAATGGTGAGTCCAGAGCGGACGAGGGCAGGGACCTGAAAGCACAGCGACTTTCCCGCACCCGTTGGCATGACGGCGAGAACAGAACGGCCCTCAATCAGGGCTACAACAATGTCCTCTTGCCCGGGGCGGAATGAATGATAGCCGAACACACGGGCCAGAACCTGATGGGCGTCTGTCATCGCTCCGGGGCCGCCACCTTCGCCTTGCGGCCAAACCAGACACACAAGGCAACAAGCAGACCAAAGCCCGTTGTTCGCAGTGTCAGGGGTTCACTATTGATCAGTGCGGCCGCGCCGAGTGTCATGAACGTTTGCAGCAGTTGCACCTGTCCCACCCGGGCAACGCCCCCCACAGCCAAGCCCTTGTTCCAGGCAAAGAAGCCGACGAGCTGACTCATCACGGCAAGATAGGCAAAGCTGCTCCAGGACGTCATCGAAACATCTCTTGCGTGGGCAGGAAACAGCATGATCGTCGCCGGAAGCGTGACTGGCAGCCCGACGACGAGGGCCCAACAAATCACCTGCCAACCACCGAGCGAACGCGACAGATTTCCGCCCGCGGCATAGCCAACAGACGCCGCGAGAAGCGCCGCCAACAGCAACCCGTCACCTGCATGCAAGGTCAAACCGCTGTCCCATAACGCAAAGGAAATCACGGCAAGAGAACCGAGTATCGCCCAGAACCAAAAGACAGGTGAAGGCCGTTCCCCGGCAAAGACCGTGCTCATCGCCGCTGTTGCCAGCGGCAGGGCGCCCAGCACCACTCCGCCATGGGACGCTGGGACGCTTTTCATGGCAATGGCTGATAGCAACGGAAAACCAAAAACCACGCCGGATGCCACGAAGAGAAGTTGCTTCAGGTCGGTTACTGAGGGCACCGGCTGGCGGCTGATCAGCAACAGCGGCAGGGCAATCGACGCCGCAAATACCGTGCGGCCCAGACTGATGAACAGCGGGTCCAGTTCACTTACCGCAATGCGCGTCAGAGGCAAGGTCAGCGAGAAGATCGCCACACCGACAAGACCCAGAATGTAACCGCGCGCCAGGGAAGACATGGTGCGGCAGTAAGGCGCTTCGCCTGCGGAGGCAAGGCGAGTCTCGCTGATGTGCCATTCCATTTTGTCTGTCGCGGCGCCGGGTGTTGATGCGCTATTGGGGCTCATGAGCAAATCTGCTTGATGGCGGTGCGACCAGTGTTTGACATCATAATTTCATGACCCGGCCAGCTCAGACGGTTTGGCTGTTGGGGCTCACCCAGATCATTGGCTATGGCACCCTCTACTACAGCTTTGCCATTCTGGCCGATGGCATTGCCGCGAGCTATGGCTGGACTCACGCAGGCTTCTTTGGCGTATTTTCCCTTTCACTTCTGGCTGGAGCCATTGCCTCACCATTCGCCGGTCGAGCCTTGGACCGGTTCGGTGCAGCGCGCATGATGAGCATCGGCTCGGCTGCTTGTGCTGGGGCAGTCGCACTGGCGGCATGGACACAGTCCGGCATCGTGTTTGCGCTGGCACTTGCCGCCATGCAGATGGCCTCGGCGCTGGTTTTCTATGACGCAGCATTCCCAGCTGTGGTGCAGGTTTCGCGAGGAGATGGCCCACGCCGCATTGTCCATCTCACTTTGATCGCTGGCTTTGCGTCCACCATCTTCTGGCCGCTGACGAGCTGGCTTAACAGCGCCTTGGGTTGGCGTGAGGTGCTTGTCATTTATGCAGCGGCCAATGCGCTCATCTGCATGCCCCTCCATGTGTGGGTCGCCCGCATGGCACAGCGGGAAGGGGGAAATACCGGTGTAGCCCTATCGTCGGCAGAGGCTGGCGTGACGCATGCGACCTTGCCGAAAGAAAAGCTGGGTCGGGCCATGTTGCTCGTGACGCTTGGATTCTCGTTGTCCAGCTTTGCACTCTCGGCGGTTCTGTCACAGATGGTCCCAATGCTCACGGCGCTTGGCTTTGGGGCGGGTGCGCTTGCCGTGTCAACGCTGTTCGGTCCCGCTCAAGTGGCCGTGCGTTTCACCAACTTGGTTTTCGGGGGAAGCCGCCATCCTCTGACCATCGCGATCATTGCGCTCTTACTTTTGCCGCTTGCATTGCTGGTCGTTGCCTCAACTGCTCCAGCCTACGCCGGGGCCGTGGTCTTTGTCATTTTGGTCGGTCTCTGTTCCGGCCTCAAGAGCATCGTGCAGGGCACTGTGCCACTGGCGCTGTTTGGCAAGGGAGGCTTTGGAGCGCGCCTCGGTTTCATGGCTTCATTCCGTTATGCACTTGGCGCACTCGCCCCCTTTGCATTTGCCTTCACCAGCGAGTTTGTTTCGGCCGCTTCAGCAGTGGTGGCCTTTGGGGTCATCGGACTCCTGGGTTTGGCCGCGCTGGTGGAAGTCTCCCGCATGGTCCACCGACACGGGGTCAACGTAACAGGCGAACCACCTCGTCCGTGATCTGGGCCGTGATTTCAGAGAACACAGCACTGAGATCATTGCCGTTGACGGCTGGTTCGAAGTAGCGGCCGGGCGCGCAGGATTGCAGCAAGTTGGTGACAGCGGGGTCGGTGATGTCATAGGCGATGGTGAAAACAGTGATGTTTTTCGCCCTCATTCCCGAGCATAGCGCCAGCAGGTTGGACTGCGCGTTGCCGATGGAGCGGGTGTTGCCATTGCCCCATTCCTTTGACGTCTGCACACCATCCGTCAGCAGCACCAGATATTTGCGGGTGTTCTGGTCGGTATAGGAGGCGGCTTCGGCGAAGGGTAAGGCAGGGTCCAGGAGGTTCCAGCCAAATTCCGCACCAAGCGCAATATTGGTGTTCCCGAGTGGGCGCATCTCCTCCAACTGATCCTTTACCTCCTCCAGGTCTGTGCTGAGAGGTCGAATGGTCAAATTCTTGTTGTCATATGCATTGCAGCCGTAGCTGCCGTTGTTTTCCCCGGTGCCGTCGATGTAGCCCCATTTGCTGTTGGGATCGCTTCCCGGTGTCGCCACTGTCGTGTTGAATGGAAAAGCGCGGTCCTGGGTGCAGCCTGTCCAGGTGGCGCCGCTTGAAGATTGGTTGACATAGGCCGCAGACATGGACGTACGGACCATTGCAGAAAACGGCACGAGTCCCACCTTGAAACTCACATCGTCGGCCGCATCTTCCAGCGACTCGATCATATCAATCGCCGCTTCGGCCATGCGATCATACTTGCCATGGCTGTTCATCGACCCGGAATAGTCGAGCACCAACACAAGTTCAGCATCACCAGCGGCAGGCAGGCGTGCCTCGGCCTCTCCTGAGAGGTCCATGGTGCTGATCCCGGCCAGGCGCATGAAAGAAGTCTGCATGTCGAGCTGGGCCTTGGCGGTCACACGCCCATTGGCAATGCTGATTGTGGCCTCGGACCCTGCAAATTGCACGTCGGTGAAGTTCTTGGCAAAATAGGTTTTGCCGACATCGATGCGTTCGAGGTCAGTTGTAATGGTGGATTGGGCAGCGGCCAGCACGGCTCCATCAAGCGCCGCTGTTAGCTCTGCGCGGGATTGGATCAGTCTGGCATAATCCGCAGCCACCCCAACACCCAATAGAACGGGGACTGCAGCCAAGGCAAAAAGCGGACTGATCGCTGCAACAGTGTCGTAGTAGAATGTTTTGACTTTGGCCATGCTCTTCTCGCAAGGCCCCCAGATGACCTGCGTATAGTCCGGCAGATGCAACCAACTGTTCAATAAGTTGCCTAAAAATTGAGGGATTCGGCGATTTCTTCCCTGCCACAAGCGGCGCCACCAAAAAGCCCAGCGTTCTCAAGGCTGAGGTAAAGCGGGAAACCCGACTTTTTCCCCCTTTTGACGCCCGCCAGAACTGTGCTAGGAACCGCCTCGCGGCTTGAGGGGGACCCGAAGCAAGGTGTCCGGACCGCCAGGGCGTGAGAACAGTAACAGGACAATTGCACATGAGCGATATCGCTGAACGGGTTAAAAAGATCGTCGTCGAACACCTGAGCGTGGACGGTGACAAGGTGAAGGCTGAAGCCAGCTTCATCGACGATCTCGGTGCCGACAGCTTGGACACCGTTGAACTCGTGATGGCTTTCGAGGAAGAATTCGGCATTGAAATTCCGGATGACGCCGCTGAAACCATCCAGACCGTCGGCGACGCGGTGAAGTTCATCGAGAAGGCGCAAGCCTAATCGGCTGCCCGCATGATTATGCGGGATCCAGAATTTGCGGAACGCGGGGGCAGGGCTTGAAAATCCTGTGGCCCCGCGTTTTCCTGTTGCCATCATCTGTCTTTGACACAATCACGAAGAGGAAATGACATGCGGCGTGTGGTCGTCACCGGTATGGGTATCGTTTCGCCATTGGGCACAGGCATTGAGCCGACATGGTCCAATATGCTCGCCGGAAAATCCGGCGCTGGCCCGATCACCCGATTTGACGCTTCCGATCTTTCCACTCGCATCGCCTTCGAAGTGAAGGAAGGCGACGGCAGCAACAACACATTGAAGCGTGATGACTGGATCGACAGCAAGGACCAGCGCCGCTACGACGATTTTATCCAGTTTGCCCTCATCGCAGCCAAACAGGCCATGAAGGATTCTGGTCTGGAGTTGAAGACAGAAGACGAAAAGTACCGTGCAGGTGTGCTCGTTGGCTCAGGCATTGGCGGTCTCACCGGTATCCAGGACACAACGATCCTGATGCAAGAAAAAGGCCCCCGCCGCGTTTCGCCATTTTTCATTCCTGGCTCGCTCATCAATCTTGCCGGCGGTCTCATTTCCATCAACTTCGGCCTCAAGGGCCCGAATCATGCGGTCGTCACGGCCTGCGCCACCGGCACCCATGCGATTGGCGATGCCGCCCGAATCATTGCCGTTGGTGATGCAGATGTGATGGTCGCTGGCGGAGCTGAATCTGCCATCTGCCGCATTGGCATTGCTGGCTTCATTGCCTGCAAGGCACTGTCCTCCGGCTTCAACGACACCCCGGAAAAGGCCTCGCGGCCTTACGATAAAGACCGTGATGGTTTTGTCATGGGCGAGGGAGCGGGCATTCTTGTTTTGGAAGAGTACGAACACGCCAAGGCCCGTGGTGCCAAGATTTATGGCGAACTGATCGGTTATGGCATGTCGGGCGATGCCTATCACATCACTGCGCCGTCTGAAGATGGTGACGGCGCCTTCCGTTGTATGCAGGCAGCCTTGAAGCGTGCAGGCATCTCCGCTGGCGAAATCGACTACATCAATGCCCATGGCACCTCTACGCCACTCGGCGATGAAATCGAGTTGCGTGCGGTTGAGCGTCTCATCGGCAATAACGCAGCCCGTACCGCCATGTCGTCGACCAAATCTGCCGTGGGCCATCTTCTCGGGGCCGCCGGTGCGGTGGAGGCCGTGTTCTCGCTTCTCGCCATGCGCGACAATGTTTGCCCGCCTACGTTGAACCTCGAAAACCCTTCGGTTGAGACAGCCATAGATCTGGTTCCGAATGTCGCGAAGAAGAGAGAGATCAACACAGTTCTGTCCAATTCCTTTGGTTTCGGTGGTACCAATGCTTCGTTGATTTTCCGCCGCGTCGCGGCGTAAAGTCAGGAGGCGAGAGGGCCTCGGATTGAACAACGACCAACCTTTGAGATTGCCGGACACTGACCTGCGCAAGCCGCGCCGGTCAGCCATTGTGCGTGTATTCGGCTGGCTTTTTGCCCTCGCCATTTTGTCCGCAATTGCGGTGGGTGGGCTTGGTGCCTGGCTCTATGCCACCTACACCGCGCCCGGTCCGCTCCGCGAGGCCGTGATCGTCGATATTCCGAAGAATCTGGACCGCATGAAGGTCGCCAACCTCTTGCATGACAAGGGCGTGGTCAGCGATTCCCTGACCATGGGCGTCGCGGCGATCGTGCAAGGCTATCGTGGCAGCTCTCTCAAGTCGGGTGAATACGAGTTCCCGCCCGGCGCAACTATGGCCGAGGTTTACAACATCATCGCCTCAGGCCGTGTCGTGATGTACAAACTCACTGTGCCGGAAGGCTGGACCAGCGAGATGGCCGTCAACCGTATGCGTGAGCACGAGGCTATGGCTGGTCAAGTTGCGTTCGTGCCTCCGGAAGGCGCGGTCATCGCCAACACTTATCTCTTTGCTCGAGGCAAGGACCGCCAGCAACTGCTGGATGAAATGGTAGATGCGCAGACCAAGCTGGTAGATGATGTATGGGCCAAGCGCCCTGTCGACTCGATCATCAAGACAAAAGAAGAATTGGTGGCCATGGCTTCCATTGTCGAGAAGGAAACCGCCAAGGCGGACGAGCGCCCACGCGTTGCCGCCGTCTTCATCAACCGCCTCAAGGCGGGTATGCGCCTGCAATCTGACCCGACGATCATCTACGGTATTGTCGGCGGCAAGGGCAAACTGGATCGCCCGATCAGCCAGGCTGATATCGACGGCGAGACGCCGTACAACACCTACCGTATCAACGGGCTGCCTCCCGGTCCCATTGCCACACCGGGCAAGGCGGCGCTTGAGGCCGTCATGGCCCCAGCCCCGACGTCTGATCTGTATTTTGTGGCCGATGGCACGGGAGGCCACGTCTTTGCGGCGACGTTGGAAGAGCACAATGCCAACGTAAAGAAGTGGCGAGCCATTGAGGCGGGCACCGCTCAGCCGGAGGCCGCACCGGCCCCCGTCGCGGTTGAAGCCAACACGCCTGTTGATCCCGCCGCCCCCGTCGTGGTCCAGCCCCAACTTCCGGACGTAGCCGAGGAGGAGGCAGTCAATACTGCTGCTGCCAATGCCAAGATCGTTGCAAAGGTACCGGAAGCGGGTGAACAAGCCATCCCTGCCGCTGCAGTGGCTCCAACAGCTGATGCACTGCAAGCCGCCGAAGGCGACGAAGGCAGAGTTTTCAAGCCCGGCACAATGGTCAAGGTTGGCAAAATTCTTGTCCCCATTCCGGCTCTCAAGAAGACTAAGCCTTGAGTTAGTGACGCGTCGGTTTTGTGCGCCGTGCGCTTGTGCTAGCACGTTGTTGAACTTCACCTGATTCAGGCTGGCGACCATCCATGACCATCAACAGTATGACCGGCTTTGCCCGGGAATCCGGCAGCCTTGGCGACTGGTCGTGGCAATGGGAACTCAAGAGCGTGAACGGCAAGGCGCTGGACCTGCGGTTGCGCTTGCCAAATGGCATGGAACATCTTGAAACAGATTTGCGTCAGCGCCTGCAAAAGACACTGAAGCGCGGCAACCTCCAGATTGGTCTCAACCTGACCAACAGCAACACCCACGAAACGGTCACAGTCAATCAGCGGCTCCTCACGGAGCTGACGGCGATTGCAGAAATGCTACGTGATAAAATCAAGGCACCTCCCCTGCAGGCCGAAGCGCTGCTCGCCTTGCGTGGTGTGCTGGAGCCAGTACGCAGCGAAGTAAGCGAAGCCGAAGCCGCGGCGCGCGATGCGGCTGTGCTGGCAAGTTTTGATCGCGCACTTGCGGCACTTCACGACGCCAGGGCTGAGGAAGGCAAGCGCTTGCTGACAGTGTTGCGCGAGCAGCTGCAACGCATCAGCGCCTGCGCCAGCGCCGCGCGCGAAAATCCAGCCCGCTCGCCAGAAGCCATCCGCAAACGTCTGCAGGAGCAGGTGGCGCGCATCATGGAAACAGGCGCTGCATTCGACGACGCCCGCCTGTATCAGGAGGCGATCATGGTTGCCACCCGAAGCGACATCCAGGAAGAACTCGACAGGCTCACCTCCCACATCGAGGCCGCTGACGCGCTGCTGTCCTCCAAGGAACCGGTTGGACGCAAGTTTGATTTCCTGGCGCAAGAGTTCAACCGCGAAGCCAATACCTTGTGCTCCAAAGCGATCGACAAGAGCCTCACGGCGATCGGCCTTGACCTCAAGACTGTGATCGACCAGATGCGCGAACAGGTTCAAAACATCGAATAGTCCACGAAAACCCCATGAAAACCAAATGAAAGCCCTCACCCAGATTCCCCGCCGCGGCCTCCTGTTCGTCATGTCTTCGCCATCGGGGGCGGGCAAGACGACGCTGTCGCGCAAATTGCTGTCTGCAGACAGAAACATCATCATGTCCGTCTCAGTGACTACGCGCAAGCCGCGCCCAGGTGAAGTGGACGGCAGGGACTATCACTTCATTTCGCAGGCCGCCTTTGATGCGATGGTCGAGAAGGCTGAACTGCTGGAGTGGGCCGCCGTTTTCGGAAACTCCTACGGCACGCCGCGCAAACCGGTGGAGGAGGCACTCACGGCAGGCCGCGACGTTCTGTTCGACATTGACTGGCAGGGTACGCAGCAGCTGGCGCAAGCCATGAAGGAAGATCTTGTCCGCCTTTTCATCCTGCCGCCAACGGCAGACAGTCTGCGCGAACGCCTGATCGCCCGCGCTCAGGATTCTTCGTCAGTCATCGCCAAGCGCATGGCAGAGGCCAGTCACGAAATCAGCCACTGGCCGGAATACGACTACGTCATCGTCAACGATGCGGTGGAGGAAAGCCACCGCATGGTCACCGCCATTCTGACGGCAGAACGCCTCCGCCGCCGCCGTCAACTGGGCCTTACGGAGTTCGTCCGGGAGTTGACGAAGAAACTCTAGTCAGTTTGCGGCCAGCGCAAGTCGCGCAAAATCGTCGATGCTCAGTTCTTCGGCGCGGCGCGTTGGAGCGATTTCGAGTGTCTCCAATACAGCTTCTGGTTCTGTGAAAACGCTTTTCAAGCTCTGCCGCAACATCTTGCGGCGCTGCCCGAAGGCAGCAGCAGTCACGCGCTCCAAGGTTTTGACTTCACAGGCAACATGGGGAATTTTCGGCACCAGTTGCACGATGCTTGAGGTTACCTTGGGCGGCGGTGTGAAGGCGCTGCGGTGGACGTCGAAAAGTTTTTGAACAGTGCAACGCCATTGGCACAACACCGACAAGCGACCAAAATGCTCCGTTCCCGGCTTGGCGACAATCCGCTCTGCAACTTCCTTTTGGAACATCAACGTGAGAGACGAGAACCACGGCGGCCAGTCCGTTTCGGTCAGCCAACCTGTCAGCAAGGGCGTTCCCACATTGTAGGGCAGATTGGAAACAATCTTGGCCGGCCCGTCAACAAGACTGCACCAGTCCATCTCCAAGGCATCCCCGGAAATGACGGTGAGCTTTCCGGGATAGGCGCTTTGCACGTCTTGCAGCGCCGCAAGGGCACGCGTGTCGCGTTCGACAGCAAGAATGCGATCTGCACCTTCCAGCAGGAGCGCGCGTGTCAATCCCCCCGGTCCCGGCCCCACTTCGACAAGGGTGAAGCCGTTCATTGGTAGCGCCGCCCGGGCAATGCGGCGTGTCAGATTGAGGTCAAAGAGGAAGTTCTGACCGAGTGATTTCTTGGGTGCGAGACCGTGTTGCTCGATCACCTCGCGCAGCGGTGGCAAGCCGTCGTCGCCGGTCATGATGCAGCATCTGCCATCTGACGGGCCAGCTTGATTGCCGCAATCAAGCTCTCAGCACTTGCCTTGCCGGTGCCTGCGAGGCCGAGAGCCGTGCCGTGATCCGGCGAGGTGCGGATGAAGGGCAGGCCCAGTGTGACGTTGACGCCGCCATGGAAATCCAACGTCTTTACGGGGATCAGTGCCTGGTCGTGATACATGCAGAGAATGGCATCATAGGTTGCCCGCTCTTGTGGGAAGAAGGCAGTGTCAGCGGGCAGGGGACCGCGGACATTCATGCCCTGTTGTTTCAGTCGGGCAATGGCCGGGATGATGATATCAATTTCCTCACGACCCATAGCACCGCTTTCGCCAGCGTGCGGGTTGAGCCCGGTGATGGCGATGCGCGGGTTTGGCAAACCGAAATTCCGCTGCAGGGCACGGGAAACCACATGTGCCTGCTGTTCGATGGCGTCGCCGGTGAGGGCTGAGGGAACATCCTTGAGTGCGATGTGCACAGTGATTGGCACCGCCCGCAGCCCGCCACCCACCAGCATCATGACGTCCTGCGCCTCGTGCCCCGACTGATGCGCCAAATGGGCCAGGTAATCCGTGTGCCCCTGATGCTTGAAGCCGGTGGCATAGAGCGCTTCCTTCTGGATGGGGCAGGTCACCATCGCAGATGTCGCACCTGAAAGACAGAGTTTCACGGCCTCATCAATCGCGGAGATAACCCATGGCGCACATGGAGAAGAAAAACGCCCGGTCTCCACCGGAGCGGGGAGGGCGCGATGCAATACGGGCAAAGCGTTGGCGAACGCCTCCGCCGTGTCAGTCGGGGTTTTGATCCTCTGCACGGAGATGCCGATACCAGCAGCCTTGCAGCGTGTTTCAACAAGCGCTGCGTCGCCGATAAGGAAGAAACATTGCTTTGCATCCGCCCTCAGAGCCAACCACGCCTTGGCGGCGATTTCTGACCCTACACCTCCGGGTTCGCCTGGCGTCAGAACCAGCGGCTTACTCTGCATAGGCTGGGTCGCGGTATTCGATCAGCACATTCTTGCGCAGCAAGCGGCCATACTTCTCTTCAACCTTGTCGAACTTCTCATTGAGAAGCGCCGCCTTCACCCGATCACGAGGAGGCAGTTCGGCCTTGGGCAATTTTGGTGAGATCTTGCGAGTGCCGCAGTAACCCCACAGCTGCAGGCCCTTGGGATAACGGAAAGGACCGATGGCTTTGCCAACACCAGCCTTCTGGAAGGCTGATTTCATCTGCGCAGGAACCTTGCGGCTATCGGCTTCAATCTTCTTGCCCACTTGCACATTGAAAATGCCGGACGCCGCCTTGCGGGCAGAACCACAGCCCTTGAAGCGCGACATGTATTGCGCGATTTCAACGCCACGCGACTGCAGCAAATCCGCACTATCAACCGGGAAGTTGATCTCCAGAATCTCCATGACAGTGATCGGCTGCATGCGGGGGTCTGCTTTGATCTTGGCCATCTGCCCGTTTACTTGAGCTTTGATCTCGGCATACTTCGCATCAACCTCAGCCTCCGATACCTCGACCTTTTCATTGAACTTCCCAGTCAGGAGACGATTCAAGGCAAATTGCGCTTCGAGGTACAGCCGAATGGAAGGCATCGAGATACCTTTGCTCTTCAACATTTTCTTGAGCCCGGAAGGGTCCGTTTTCAGTCCCTGCGCCACGCGGTCAAGCCGCTGTTGTATGTCCTTTTCTGTTGCTTCTGCCTTGTACTTTTTGGCCTCTGCAATTTTGGCTAGGTCATCAATGATGGCGTTGAGCGCCTTCTTCCGCGCTGCCGGGATTTTGCTGTTGACGCCAAGCAAGTCCCACAAATGGATACGGGTATCCACATCGTAGCTTGTGATAGGAATGTCGTTGACTGTTGCGAGTACTTTCTGATCTTGCGCAAAAGCAGCAACCGAAGAAAGTAAAACAATCAGCAATAAAGAGAAAAGGGCGCGCGCCATCAAGTAATCCTGCAGTGACTCAGAAGCCCGTAGAAACCTTGGTTCCACCAAGGGTGGCGAAGTCGATCGACATCATTACGCGGTGGTCCACCTCGTTCAGTGTGTCGTCGTCCTTGCCTGTGTAGGCGAGCTTGAAGTTCATGCACTCGCAGTCAAACTCCACACCAATCGTGCGCCAATCCACATCGGTGTTTTCAATGTCATAGCGCATGCCGCCGAACAGATACCAACTTTCGGTCAGACCAATGCGGGCGTCAGCCTGAACCCACTCTTCATCAACCGTGCGACCGTAGGCCGGTTCCTGATTGATGAAGAGATAGCCCAGATTGCCGGAAATCCTGTCCAAAGTGAGGCTAAACTGCGCCTCCTGGCGGTTGATCTGCGAAAGGTCTTCTTCGGCCCTTACCTCGTAGGAAAGTCCCAGCTCTTCCCATGGTTGCAGCAACACAGCCGCCACAAGGTCTGAAGAGCTCCCGTCGAGACCAGAGCCTGCAGCAAAGCTGTTCTCACCCGCAATGTGGAAGGACTCGCCAGCGCTGGCGCGCAGGAAGCCACCATTGGCACCGAGGAACGAGTAGGTCATGCCCACGTTGGCGCGGGTTCCACCTTCATAACGGTCAAGCCCCGTGAACCGATCTTCAAGGAACAGGCTGCTGTGATCGAAATTGAGGGTAATCGCGTCCTCATTGCCAATGCTGGCTGTCTCGGTCTCATCGGTTGCCGCGATGATCTGGAAGACGGGAGAAATGATGCTCTGGCCGAATGCATAATTGGCCATAAAGGGATAGCGAACATCGAGCCCAGCTGACGGAAGCACCCGGCTCGTTGTCTCTGAGGTGACGGCAGCACCCGGCAGGTTTTCGGTGTGCGTGATGTCCGTACGCAACCGAGCAAACGGTGTCATTATAAGTCCAGCATCGCTGATCAACTGTGACTTCCAGCGCAGGTCGCTAACGGCGCGCGTTTGCTGCGTGCCATGATTGACGTCGATGAATGGCGTGTTCGGGTCTTCACGCCAGATCGCGTAGCTGTTCCATTTGAAACTCAACTCGCCGCCAAACACCTGTTCGCCGAAATAGGTCTCACCCGAAACGTAGGGCAGAGAGGGCAAGTGGTCCTGGCTGATCGTATCATTGAGCGACTGGAAATTCATCACCTGCGCATTGACGTAGGTACGGTCCCACAGGCCTTGCACATGCACATCGCTTTGGGCGATATCGCGTTCATCGTAATCATAGTCGTCAAGGAATTCCTTGTCGCTGGCCGCCGTGCCATCCCAGCCCCACGACCAATCTTCATTGATCTTGAACTCACCAGCCGTGCGGATGGCACCGCGCGCCTTGGAGTCATCAGAGGCTTCTTCCGGGTTCAATTGATACACGCCATAGCCGCGCACATTGTACTGGCCGGACGCAAGACGGTGCCGCCATTCGACATCCATCACCGGACCTTGCTTGGTCGTGAACTTCGGGCTGATGGTCAGGTCATGATTGGGGGCGGTTGCAATGAAGTAGGGGGCGGTGACGCCCAAGCCGTAAGCCTTACCGCTTGATATGCTGGGTTGGATGAAACCCGTTTTGCGCTTCACGCTCGGATCGGGATGCGACCAGTGTGGTGCCGCCAACACCGTATGCCCAGCAATCTTCAGCTTGGGGTTAGTGTGGTGCAGCATCTTTTCGTTGTTATCGTGGATCGTCTCATCCGACGTGAGCTCCCACAAGGGATGGCCACTGTCGGTCGAACAATCCTTGCAAGCCGTGTAGCTCGCGTTTTCAAACACCGAAATACCATCGGTGTCGCGGCGTGCATAACGAGCCGTGATCGTCACATTGTTGGTCAGCAACGCCTTTACGTGCTGGGCAAAGACCTGCTTGAATTTCTCACGCAGCTCCAGCGTTTCCGCCAACATCACGTTGCCGTTCGGCTCGCGCAACTCGACGGAACCATTGGCCGTGAAGGCACCGGACTTTTCGCTGAACGTCACCTTGGTGGCATTCAAGACATAGGGACCATAAACAATGCGCACCGTGCCGATGGCTGTAGCAAGCTTTGTGCGCGGGTCGTAAATCACGCGGTCAGCGGTAAAGTCGGCGGCAGTTCCCGCGGCAGGTTCTTGGGTGATCGGTTTGATGAACGGTTTTTCTTCCAGCGCCAATGCGCCAGTGGAAGTTGCAATCAGAACGACGCTGACGCTAGCCCATGCCAAAACCGTTCCCCGGAGCAATGAAGCCCGGAGGTCCTTCAGGTCGACCTGAGGAGCCAATGGTTTAAGCAACACTTACATCCCAGCCATTCACGAACAGTTACAAAGTATTAAAGGATTTCCCCGTCCCTGGGAAGCGCCTAATTCCCAAGGGGATAAAGCGGCCATCCGGCCAATTAGTGACCATTAGGTGGCAAACAGCGGCAATGGTTAATGGCAGATTGCCCTCCCCGAAAGACCCATCAGTTGCCCGTGACGGTACAACCGTTTATGGCTTTGGGCACCCTTCAGATTCTTAAATCCACTGGAAAACCCCATGAAAACAACATTCGAGCGTTCTAGCCTGCCCAAGTCGGGTGTCCTTGTGGCCTTTGCGTCCGAGGGCGGCAAACTTGGCCCAATCGCCGGGCAGCTGGACAAGGCAGCCAAGGGGCAGGTGACCCGTGCCATGAAGGCGGCCAACTTTGAGGGACGCAAGGAACAGGTGCTGGATGTGGTCGTTCCGGGCGGGGGGCTGGACCGGCTGATTCTCATGGGCCTCGGAAAGCCTGAGGCTCTGACCACCCGTGAAGTTGAATTGCTCGGCGGCGCCATCGCTGGAACTTTACAGGCGGCCAAGACCAAGTCGGCCGCAGTGGCACCGCTTCACGGGCTGAAGGATGTCAGCGACGCTCAAGCTGCCGCACTGCTGGCTTCCGGTGCTTCACTTCGCGTCTATAGCTTCGATGCTTACAAGACGAAGAAGAATGGCAAGTCTGTGCCGCTGGAGGGGATTACATTTCAGTGCTCTGATGCCGCTGCTGCAAAGAAAGCCTTTGTTCCGCTCGATGCTCTCCGCGAGGGAAATCACTTCGCCCGCAATCTTGTCAACGAACCAGCCAATGTGCTGTTCCCGGCTGAATTTGCCAATCGCGCAAAGTCTCTCACCAAGGCTGGGGTGCAAGTGGATGTGCTCACCCCAGCGCAAATGAAAAAGCTGGGCATGAACGCGCTGCTCGGAGTGGCGCAGGGGTCGGTGCATGAGGCACGCCTCGTCGTCATGCGCTGGAACGGTGGTAAAAAGGGTGCGGCACCGGTGGCTTTCATCGGAAAGGGCGTGACGTTTGACACGGGTGGAGTGTCAATCAAGCCCGCCGCCGGCATGGAAGACATGAAGGGAGACATGGCAGGCGCCGCGACAGTGACGGGCCTGATGTTGGCCCTGGCCAAGCGCAAAGCCAAGTGCAATGTGGTGGGAGCCATCGGCATTGTTGAGAATGCCATTGACGGAAACGCCCAGCGCCCCGGCGACATTGTGAAATCCATGTCGGGCCAGACAATTGCGGTGCTCAATACCGATGCAGAGGGACGCCTCGTGCTGGCAGATGTGCTCTGGTACATTCAGGACAAGTACAAGCCGAAGTTCATGGTCAATCTTGCGACCTTGACGGGCGCGATGATGGTGGCGCTCGGCAAGGAATATGCTGGGATGTTCTCCAACAACGATGAACTTTCGACCCGCCTTTTCGCCAGCGGCACGGCCACCGGCGAAAAAGTCTGGCGCATGCCGCTGGCTCCCGAGTATGACAAGCTCATCGATCACGACGTCGCCGATATGAAGAACATTGGTGGGCGCTTTGGCGGCGCTATCACGGCAGCACAGTTCCTGCAACGCTTCGTCAATAATGTACCCTGGGCCCACCTGGATGTCGCCGGAACGGCCATGGATTCGAACAAGTCGCCGCTCAGCCAAGGTTGGGCTTCAGGCTGGGGCGTGCGCCTGCTCAGCCATCTCGTCGCTGAACACTACGAAACGTAATGGCGGAGATCTGGTTCTATCATCTCGAACGTGAACCGGTGGAGGATGTGCTGCCCGGACTGCTCGCGCGTGGCCTGCAGCGGGGTCTGCGCATGGCGGTGCAGTCATCATCGCAGGAACGGTTGAAGCTTCTGTCTGAAAAACTCTGGGCACACGAGGACGTGGCGTTTCTTTCCCATGGTGATGCATCAACTCCAATGCCCGGAGAACAACCCATCTACTTGGCACTCTCCAGTGAGAATCCAAATGCCGCTGACTATCGTTTCTATATTGATTGTGCCGAACCAGCAGGCATCGACGCGCTCGCCCGCGCCAGCATCATGTTTGATGGAAATGAGCAAACGGCCGTCGAACAGGCCCGTGCACTGTGGAAACGTTTCAAGGCTGAAGGCCATGAGATTAGCTACTGGAAACAGGATGAGGAACGCCGCTGGAGGAACCAGGCGTCGTGAGACACGCGGTGGCGGCATCTGACCACTCTTTCCTCGAACTCAGGTTGTGTTATGGTCCACGCTCCGGGGGTGCACTTGCTCAGGGGCAATGCACATGGTCAATTCAACGGACAAAACGCCTGACGTACTGGCGTCGCCCGAGAGTCACGCGCCTGACTACACGAAAAATTTCGATGACGTCTTGATTGCCGAACATCTGCAGATTGCGGATCGCCGCGACCATCTTGGCCTCCCCGGCGGCAAGGAGTTGCGACAGGCCGCACAAGCGGCCCGACGCACCCGCCTAAAACCGTTTGCGATGTGGCAGAAAGCCCACGCCACTTGGCTAAGCAAACGAGAAGCGCAGCGCGGAGAAGAGCCACTTGAACAACCGGTTTACTCGGCATCAGGCGTCCACCCCACCATGGGGCTCGCTCTGTCTGGCGGGGGCATTCGCTCGGCGGCGTTTTGCCTCGGCGCAATGCAGGCTCTGTCAGTCAAGAATCTGCTGCCGCGATTTGACTATGTGTCATCAGTCTCGGGCGGTGGTTATTCCGGTATTGCCGCCACGTTGGCCGTCAGCGCCAACGGTGGAGAATTTCCATTCGCAGACGGAAGTGACGATGTCAGAGACACTCGGGACATGCAACTGTTCCGAAACAATGTGAACTATCTGAAATTCGGAATGTTCAAATCCATGCTCAAGAACCTTGCCATTGTCTGCAAGGGCGTAGCGACTAACATAGTGCTGACAATTGCAGCTCTTTTGCTGCTGGCCGCCTTTTCGTTATGGGCCAATCCAACCATTTTGAGCTTGAGTATTGCAGGTTTGGATGGCCTGGAGGCAGAGGGGCTCAAGCAGATCATTCCACCCGGCTTGAGGGACCAACCTTTTGGCATTTCAGTGATGATCATCCTCGCTGGATTCTTCATTTCAATGTGGTGGGCAGTGCAAGCCGGTGTGCGTGGCACTTTTGAGAACTTCAAGAGCAACTTGTTGGTGCTCTCCTCTGTTTGGCTCATGATTAGTGCGGCCAGCGTGTTTTTTGAACTCCAGCCGGTGTTGGTGAAACAAATGATCTCGGTGCAGGAATTGAAGATTGCTTCTGCACTGGAACAGTGTCTCACGCCCTTGCCCGCGAAGCTACCCGTAAGGATTGCCAGCCAGGAGGAGCAAGAGCGTTGCTGGAATGTGGCAGACTTCGCGGTTTCCAAGCAAGCGCGTTTGGAGCAGGCAGCCTCGAGCAAGAAGGCAACTTCCAAGGATGGATCAGTAGAAGCGACGGCGGTGGCAGAGGCCAGCGCCAAGGAAAGCAGCGGATTCAAGCGGTTGATCGAGTGGCTGCAGGCCTTGTTGGCGCCTGCGCTGGCATTTGTAGCCCTGGCCTCGCGCTATGTTGGAGATCTGTTGAAAGCAGGTTCGGAAGGTGAGGGCTGGGCTCCCACATTCAAGCGCTTCATCGGACGGTCCATCGTGTGGGCAGCTGGACTTGCCTTGCCAGTCGTTCTCTGGGTTGCGTATCTCGGCCTGTTTTACTGGGGCGTTGTCGTGGTCAACGCGGGCACGGCAACAGCCATATTTGCGCCAGACGCGCTTGTTTGGGTCACACAATCCGTCACAACGGAAAGCGCCCCATACGCCATCGCGCTTCTGTATGTGGCTGTTGCAACCGGGCTGATCTTTGCTTGGATATTGGCTTCACTATTCTATCCCAATGCCAATTCTCTCCATGGCCTCTACCGCGGCAGGCTGGGTGAAGCCTTCTGTGTCCCCTGGGCAAAAGAACATTCCCTGGAAATGAAACTGTCCCAAATCAACACCAGGCAGGCACCCGTCCACCTCATCAATACCGCACTGAACATTCAAGCCTCAAAATCCGTCAACGAGCGTGGTCGCAATGCAGACTTCTTTGCCTTTTCCAACGCCTATGTGGGAAGCGCTGCGACGGGCTATGCCGCAACTCCATGTTATGAGAAAGTGGAACGACAGTTGGACGTGTCGTCGGCGATGGCCATTTCCGGTGCTGCGGCCTCATCCAACATGGGAGCGCAGTCAATTCGGCCGCTGACTTTCACATTGGCCCTCCTGAACATCAGGTTGGGGGCATGGCTGAGCAATCCGATGATTGGAAATGGCGGAATATGGAAAGATCCCCTTGGATTTCTGGATGAATTGACGGGCCGACTGAAGGAAGATCGCCGCATGATCTACCTCACTGATGGCGGGCACATCGAAAACCTCGGGATTTACGAGCTGTTGCGCCGAAGGTGCAAACTGATTGTCGCCGTTGATGCCGAAGCGGATCGGGAAATGAACTTTTCCTCTTTCATCACCTTGCAGCGATATGCGCGCATTGACTTCGGCTGCAGGATTGAGATGGATTGGAAAAAAATCAAGAAGCAGTCACTGGCAATCCAGCGCGGCAACGCGGGCGCTCCGGCAGCAAAGGGTGGTGAAACTGTCGCGCCGGTCAAACCTGACGACGGACCACATTGCGCAATCGGCGAGATCACCTACGAAGGAGGCAGCAAAGGACTCTTGCTCTACATCAAGTCATCACTTTCAGGCGACGAGAATGACTACATCTGCGACTACAACCGCCGCAACTATGATTTCCCCCACGAAACGACAGGAGACCAGAACTTCAGCGAGGAACAATTTGAGGTCTACCGGGCACTCGGATTCCATGCCACCCACGGGGCGGTATCAGGCAAACACAGCATCGAGGTGTCCGGTGGAAAGCTCGCGAAACTCTCCCCCAAGTCATCCGCGCCTCAGCTCGTCAAAGAGGTCCGCAAGCACTTGCAGCCTGTTACCCGGACCTGAACACGTCAGGTATCACGCTCGACCTTTCCCGGCCACATGATAGCAAAGCCGAGAAGCATAGAGAGCATTGATCCGGCGACGACCCCGACGCGCACCTGCGCCTCGATGCTTGGATCATTGAACGCCAGTGTGCCAATGAAAAGACTCATGGTGAAGCCAATGCCAGCAAGGCATGACACGCCGAACATATAGCGCCAGTTCACGCCCTCAGGGAGTTTCGCAAGGCCAGCTGCCACAAGCAAGATAACTGCGGCCATAATGCCAAGAGGCTTGCCGAGGGAGAGACCGGCAATGATCCCCAAGGGCACATGTTGAGTGAGATTTGAAAGTGAGAATCCATCCAGCGGCAGGCCAGCATTGGCAAAGGCAAAGAGAGGCAGAATGGCAAACTTCACGTAGGGGTGAAGGCCGTTTTCAAGTTCATGAACTGGCGACGAGCCATCCGAGCGCCGCAATGGAACGAGTAGCCCCAAGGCCACGCCTGCCAATGTGGCGTGCACACCCGACTTCAGCACGAAAAGCCACATGAGAACACCGCCGAGAATATAGATTGCAGTCCGTTCACCGCCCGCCCGATTGTAGATGACAAGCGCAGCAAGAACAGCAAGCCCAGCCGTCAGCGCCAGCACGGAGAGTTGGTTGGTGTAGAACAAGGCGATGATGATGATGGCCGCCAGGTCATCGAAGGTCGCAAGTGTGAGAAGGAAAATCTTGAGTGAAAGAGGCGCGCGCTTGCCGAGCAAGGCCAAGGCACCAAGTGCAAAGGCAATGTCAGTCGCAGCGGGAATGGCCCAGCCACCGATTGTCGCCGCATCTCCCCAGTTGATCCAGGCATAAAGTGCAGACGGAACAGCAATGCCGCCCAACGCCGCGGCTGCAGGCAGCACGATCTGCGAAGGCGATGCCAGATTTCCCTCGAGCGCCTCACGCTTGATCTCAAGGCCCACCAGGAAGAAGAACACCGCCATCAGGCCATCATTGATGAAGTGATGAAGTGACTTTTGCAGCGTCATCGGCCCAATGCCGAGGTTAACGGGTAGAATCAGCAGGTGGTGATAAGCATCCTTCAGGCCAAAATTGACCAGCACAATCGCCAAAGCGGCGGCCGTTGCCAGCAGCAATCCACCCGTCGCTTCATGATCAATGAAGCGCTTGATAGCAGATTGGCCGTCAGAATTTTCCTGCATTGATCACCAAATGGACTGCGATGCTGGCAGCATAGCCAAGAGCAATCGCCCATGTCCACCTGAGGTGACTGGAGAAAGTATATTTGCCGTGTGCAAGGCCCATGAGGGCAACGCCGGCTGCTGAGCCGATGGAGAGCAGACTGCCCCCAACACCAGCGGTCAGCGTCACCAGCAGCCATTGTCCGTGCGACATCTGCGGGTCCATCGTGAGGATGGCAAACATGATTGGAATATTATCGACAATGGCCGAGAGCACCCCGACCGCCACATTGGCTGCAGTCGGTCCCCAGACGCCATAAAGATATTGGTTGGCCAGTGAAAGGTAGCCGATGACACCCAGCCCACCGACAGCAAAGATAATGCCAAAGAAGAAGAGCAAGGTGTCCCATTCCACCCGTTCGATCTGCTTGAATGAATTGAGAACCATGTCGGAGTTTTCGGCGCGCTTGCCTTTCCGTTGCAGAAAATAGGACCAGACTTGCAGATAACCGAGACCCAGCATCATGCCGAGTGCAGGCTGCAGTCCGAGGAAGTTCTTGAAAGAAACGGCTGTCGCAATGGTCAACGCGAAAAGAACAATGACCCCAACAGCACCAGGCTTGAGATTGACCCGTTCCGATGCGGACGGAGGCGCTTCAACTGGCATGCTGAAGTGCATGATGATTGCTGGCACAAGCCAGTTCACTATAGAAGGTAAGAAAATCGCGAAAAATTCGAAAAACGAGAGCTTGCCCTTCTGCCAGACCATCAACGTGGTGATGTCGCCAAAAGGTGTGAATGCCCCGCCTGCATTTGCCGCCACAACAATGTTTATACATGCGAGTGCGATAAAGCGTGGTGACTTGACTCCAACGGCGATTGCCACGGAACCCATGACCAATGCCGTTGTCAGGTTGTCGAGAATGCCGGACAACATGAACGACAATGCGCCAGTGATCCAGAATAACTGTCGGTAGGAGAAGCCCCGACCTGTCAGCTTGGCGCGCACCACTTCAAACACGCGCCGTTCTTCCATGGTGTTGACATAGGTGATTGCCACAAGCAGGAAGAGGAATAGTTCGCCATACTCATAGATCGTGTGTTCAGCTGCAGTCTTGGCAAGCTGAGGTGTGCCTGCCGCAGTGTAGGCCAAGCCAATGAGGGCCCAGATCAGTCCTGCCGCAAGAAGCACGGGCTTTGATTTCCGCAGTTCAAGCGTCTCTTCCAGAATGACGAAGATATAAGCGAGTACGAATATGCCAAGAGAGGTAAAACCCACCCATGACCCGGTGAGATCAAGTACTTCGTGTGAATCAGGCATTGCTCAGTTCCTCGCTCAGTTCCAGCCATTCATCTTCGTTCTGGCTGAGTTCAGAAGCCAGCTTGTTGCGTAAGCGGGCAAAGTCTGCAGCCTTCTGCGGATTTTCACTATAGATTGATGCATCCGCCAGCGCCTGATCAAGGATGGAGATTTTGTCCTGCAATTTCAGCATCTTTGCGTTCACATCATGAATCAGTTTCTGAACTGATTTGGCCGGACGGGAAGGGGCCTTGCGCGGTGGTGCCTCTGCCTTTGGAGGGGCGGCTGGAGGTTTGTCCGGCGAGCCGCCGCGGCTGCGGGCCAGAATGAACTCCGCATATTCATCCAGATCGCCATCGAAACTGCGAATGGTGCCACCATCCACAATCAACAAACGATCTGCACATGTCTCGATGATGTGCCTGTCGTGGGCAATCAGGATCACAGCGCCTTCGTAGTCGTTGATGGCGCGGATCAATGCCTCACGTGAATCCATGTCGAGATGGTTCGTTGGTTCGTCGAGGATCAGCACATGCGGCCCATGGAAGGTGGCAAGCATGAACAACAGCCGCGCCTTTTCGCCACCGGACAAGGTGGAACACTTCGAGTCAGCAAGTGTCGCTCCGAAGCCTGCTCCTCCAAGTTTGGCGCGACGCTCGGCAACAGTCTTGTCCGGCATCAACTTGGTGGCGTAGTCAAACGGCGTCAGGCCATCTGCCAACTCATCCATCTGGTGCTGGGCGAAAAAGCCGATGCTCATCCGTGGTGCCACGACAATACTTCCGCCTTGCGGTTGCAGCTTGCCATTCAGCAATTTGGCGAACGTTGATTTGCCATTGCCGTTGGCCCCCAACAGCGCGATGCGGTCATCAGGATCAATGCGCAGCGTCAGGTTCCGCAACACGGGCTTTCCCGCCGTATAACCGACGGAAACCTTGTCCATTGAGACAAGCGGCGGCGCCAATTCCCGCTCCGGATTGGGAAAGCGAAACGGCACCACGCGGTCATCGACAAGGTCAGCGATGGGTTCGAGCTTTGACAATGCCTTGAGGCGGCTTTGGGCTTGCCGTGCTTTTGATGCCTTGTAGCGGAAGCGGTCGACATAAGCCTGCATATGGTCGCGTTGGTCTTGCTGCTTTTTACGCAGCTTGACACTCAGTGCCTGCTTCTCGCGGCGCTGCCGGTCGAAGCTGTCGTAGTTGCCCTGATAGATTGTCAGCTTGGCATTATCGAGATGGACAATGCAGGTAACGACATCGTTCAAGAGGTCGCGGTCATGGCTGATCAGCACGATGGTGTGAGGATAAACCTTGAGGAATGACTTGAGCCAGATCGTGCCTTCAAGATCGAGATAGTTCGTTGGTTCATCCAGCAGCAACACATCCGGCTGGCCAAACAACGCTGCGGCCAAGGCGACGCGCATGCGCCAGCCGCCAGACAGGGCAGAGCAGGGACCATTGATCTGCGCTTCGGTGAAGCCAAGGCCAGCGAGAATGGCAGAGGCCCGTGCCGGGGCCGAATGGGAGCCAATGTCGGCGAGGCGCATCTGGATTTCCGAAATGCGGTGCGGATCATGGGCCGACTCGGCTTCGGCCAGCAATTCACCCCGCTCCACATCACCGGCAAGGACCGTATCCAACAGGCTTTCGCTTCCGCCAGGTGCTTCCTGTGCAACAGTTCCCACGCGGGCATTGCGTGGCACGCTGGTGGAGCCCGATTCAGCCGACAATTCCCCAAGCACGATTTTGAACAGCGTGGATTTACCAATGCCGTTGCGGCCTACAAGCCCCGCGCGATGGCCGGTCGGCACGGTGAGGCTGGCGTCTTCCAGCAGGACGCGTCCGCCGATCCGATAGGTGAGGCTTTGAACATTCAACATGGGCGCACCCTTAGCCAAGGAGTTGCCGCGCCGCAAACCCGTTGACTCCCGTCATGTTGCGATGCACAAGTTCTGAGGTACGCCCATCAGGAAATCACCACCCGTGAACGATCGCAATCCCAAGCAGTCCCAGGCCCCCCTGGAGGATTCGGCGTATATCGTCGAAATCACCGGCATCCTGCGTGATCTCCTGCGCCAGGTGATAAAAGCGCGTGAACCAGAGGTGCTGAT
>Ga0075163_10001805_pt1 | contig 28937 bp, 25 predicted proteins | sample JI1023141ADNA_FD_71478 | JGI IMG/M metagenome (GOLD analysis project Ga0075163, IMG submission 71478) | Wastewater effluent complex algal communities from Wisconsin, to seasonally profile nutrient transformation and Carbon sequestration -... | ecosystem: Engineered > WWTP > Effluent > Algae...
GCCGCAATCAGGTTTACAGCCGGAAGAATTTCGGCGTATTTCAATCCGACATGTCCCACCCTTCGAAGCCGGAATTTTGGAATACCCGTTATCTCCAGGACAAAACCCCTTGGGAGCTCGAGGGCATTCCCGCCAATCTGCGCAATTTTCTGAAGAAAAGCGGCAAGGGCGCCAAGGTGCTCATCCCCGGCTGCGGTTCGGGACATGAGATCACGGCGTTCGCGGACGCGGATTATGATGTCACCGCCATCGACTTCGCGCCGTTCGCGGTGGAGCGCGCCCGGCGCATGGTTGGTCCGGAACTGGGCGCCAAGATTCTGCTGGGGGATTTTTTCGAATACGATTTTCCCGGTCAGCACTTCGACGTCATCTACGAACGGGCTTTTGTTTGTTCCCTGCCCCCTGACCGGCGGCCCGCGTACCGGGATCGCATGGCGCAACTGCTCAAATACCGCGGGCTCCTGCTGGGCTATTACTATTACAACAAGCCCGTTCTCACCGAGGGTCCGCCTTTCGGTTTCGCGTGGGGCACGGCCGACGATCTCTTCGCCCAGTACTTTCTGCTCGTGAAGGACGATCCCGTGACCGACTCCCTGCCCGTTTTTGCCGGTCGCGAGCGCTGGCAGGAGCGACGCCGCACGTCCTATCAAGGCTGACCCACGCCACGCGGCCTGCCGCCTGACCCGCATCTGCGTTCTCGTCTTATTCCTTCCGCCCGCCAATGATTTCCCTGCCCATGCGAAACCAAGCTTCCCCCTCCCGGACCGCCCGTTGGCTGGCGTCCTTCCTCTTGGCGATTTCCACCCTGAGCCTCGGTCGTGCCGCCGACGGCTCCGCCGCACCCGTTCCCGACAGTGACCCGGCGGCGGTGGCGACCTCCCCGAGCGTGGAGAGCTCCGTCGTGAAGGTATTCGCCACGATGCGCTATCCCGACCCGTACAAACCGTGGACCAAGAAGGCCCCGCAGGACGGGACCGGCACCGGCGTGGTCATCGAGGGCAAACGGATTCTCACCAACGCCCACGTGGCGTTCTATGCGAGCCAAGTGCAGATCCAGGCCAACCAGTCCGGCGACAAGCTTTCCGCCAAGGTCGAATTCATCGCGCCGGGCATCGATCTCGCCATCCTCAAGCTGGAGGACGAATCCTTCTTCGACACGCACCCGCCCCTGGCCCGTGCCCAGCTGCTGCCGACCGTCAAGGACGCCGTCATGGTCTATGGTTTCCCCACCGGTGGTTCCAGCCTCTCGATCACCAAGGGCATCGTGTCCCGCATCGAATTCGCCGCCTACAATTTCCCCACGTCCGGCCTGCGCATCCAGATCGACGCCGCGATCAACCCCGGCAACAGCGGCGGTCCGGCCCTGTCCGGCGACCAGATGATCGGCCTGGCGTTCAGCCGGCTGGGCGGCGCCGACAACATCGGCTACATCATCCCCAACGAGGAGATCGAGCTGTTCCTGCGTGACATCGCCGACGGCACCTACGACGGCAAGCCCGCCCTGTTCGACGAGCTCCAGACTTTCGAGAATCCGGCCCTCCGCGCCTTCCTCAAGCTCGACAAGTCCGCGGAAGGCATCCTCGTGCAGAATCCCGACAGCACCGACGCCGCCTATCCGTTGCAGCCCTGGGATCTCATCACGAAAATCGGCGACACCCCGATCGACAACGAGGGCATGGTGAAGGTCGGCCCCAATCTCCGCGTTCGTTTCCAATACCTCATCCAGCACCAGGCCCACGATGGCCTGCTCGACGTCACCGTGCTGCGCAAACAGAAGGCCGTCCCACTCAAGGTCCCTGTGCCGACCACCCGGCCGATGTTGATCGACCGGCCCGATGGCACCTACCCGCCCTATTTCATCCTTGGCCCCCTCGCCTTTTCCTCCGCCAGCACGCTCTTCGTCGCGCCCGTCTCGGGGAACGCCAAAGCCCTCAACAGCCTCAGTTTTCTCGGCAGTCCCCTGATCACCCGCCGGGCCGACAAGCCGGCCTTTCCTGGGGAGGAACTGGTCCTTGTCGCCGCCCCCGCCTTTCCGCACCGTCTGACCAAAGGTTACGACAATCCGATCTCCCGCGTCCTGCACACGGTCAACGGCCTGCCGATCAAGAATCTCCAGCACCTCGTCGAGGTGCTGAGGGACAACACCCACGAGTTCCTCACCTTCGAATTCTATGGCCGGGGCGAGACGCTGGTTTTCCCCCGCACCGAGATGATCAAGGCCACCGAGGAGATCCTCTCCGACAACGGCATCCGCGACCAGGCCTCGCCGGAGCTGCTCGACGTGTGGAAAGCCAAGCCCGCCAAGTAGGCCCTGTTTTCGCTTCCGCTTAAGAACAAGGCCTTTGGGCCGATAGGGGCTCTCCACCCCTGTGCATAAATACTACTCGCAAAACCGCCCTTCCGCTATTCCCTGAATTCCATGTCCGCCCACAATCTTACCCGCGAATACCAGAGCCCCATCGTGCCCCGTCTCGACGACGATGATGACGACGAACGCGACGAGGCCACGCCCAAGCCCACCGCCACGCCCGTCGGCGCCCTGATCCAGAAAAAGTTCCTGGAACAGCGGAAGATCTTTCTCTGGGGCGCCGTCACCGACGAGACCGCCAAGGATCTCACCGAGAAACTTCTCTACCTCGAGACCGTCGACGCCGGCAAACCGATCACGTTCTACATGAACACCCCAGGCGGCTCCATCACCGCCGGCATGGCCGTGTACGACACGATCAAGCTCATCACCTCCCCTGTGAAAGTGGTTGTCACCGGCATGGCCGCCTCGATGGGCTCCATTCTCCTCTCCGCCGCCAAGAAGGGCAACCGCTACATCTACCCGCACGCCCGCGTGCTCATCCACCAGCCCCTGATCACCGGCCGCATGGTCGGCCCGGCCTCCGACATCAACATTCAGGCCAAGGAAATGGAGAAGCTCCGTCTCGAACTGAACCAGATCCTCGCCACCGCTTCGGGCCAGCCCTTCGACAAGGTCGCCAAGGACTCCGACCGCGATTTCTACCTCAACGCCGAGGAAGCCATCGCCTACGGCCTCGCCGACCACATCGTCGACAAGCTCTGACGCCCCTCTCCATCGGGACGATCGCTCAAAGCGGGATCCAATGATCCCGCTTTTTATTTTGGCACATTTCCCAAAAAGGGGTCAGGCCGTTATCTGTTATTTTTTGCCTGAAAGATATACGCCCGCACCGACCCTGGCTTGCCCATCTTCAGGTTCTCGGCGATCCAAAGATAGGGTGCACTTGATTCTCTTAACTGCATGGCCAGCTTGATCTTCCATTCAGAACGGCCGACGTCGTTCTGAATATCGCGGACGGTCTTCCCAGCGGAACCCAGGCCCTGCTCAAGCACAGATCTCCAGCGCATTTCTTTAAAGTCCTGCAGTTCTTTTGCTTCCAACCCGGGGTTCAAGGCCAGATGAGCGTGATCTTTCGCCACGCTCCGCCGCCACCCCTGCGTGCCGATCGCCCAACCCACGGACATTTTTTCCAGTCCCATCCGCTTTTGCGCTGCTTCATTCTCAGCAAGATCAGTCAGGTAGCTGACGTAATGTTGTAAACCAACGGAGTTGTCTTCCCATCCATGATGAGCGAGCCACGCCGCGCACAACAGGGCCTTGGGGCGGTCCGCCTGCCGAAATTGTCGCAGGCTGCTCCATCGAAACTCGGCCACCCGCGCAGGTGGCACCACACCCGCCCGGACCGGATTGAGATGAATGTAGTCCACCACCCGGGACAATGCCGCCGCATCTTCGATCAACAGTGCGTGGTACCGGCCTTGAAACAAGTGTCCGCGTTCGTTCCGCAACCGGTTAAACCGCGTCGAAAACGTGCTTTGCAACCAGTGCATCCCCTCCACCAGATTCGCCTGTGGCGTCCCCACCGCCAGGTGGTAATGATTGCGCATGACCGCATACCCGTGCAGGTGCCACTCATGCAATTGGTTCGCCTCCAACAACGCCGCGACAAACGCCGACGCTGCTCCCACGGTTTCAAACACATCCCGGCGGTAATTGCCCCGGTTAATCACATGGTATAGCGCTCCCTCGTACTGGATGCGTAACTTCCGTGCCATGGGATCTTGCTATGATCGATCCGGCACAACGGGCAAACATATTGTAATATATAACAGCCTGACCCCGTCTATTCGGTGCCGATGATACCATCCGGTCCGGGGATGTAGATGCGGGCCAAAAAATGGGGTCAGGCTTTGCAGCTTGTAGCTGATCCGCGGAACGCGGTCTGGGCCCAGACCGAACGGAAGCCGACAGGTCCTGGCGCTCGCACCCTCCAGTCGTTGGCAGCCGCGCCTGCTACTGAGTTCATCGGGCGGAGCGGCCGGGAGTCCTGCTCTTTGCCCGTTCCGACAAACGACCGCTTATTTCTTCCGCCAACAGATTGTTGCCCGCCGCTCTCGCGTTCGCTTGCGCCGAGTGCAGCGCCTCCGCCGCTTCGGTTGTCTGTCCTTTCTGCGTCAGCAGATTCGCCTGCCGCAACCAGGCGTAGGCGAGTTCGCCGGCCGGGATGCGTGACCGCTGCGCCAATTGCTCGGCGAGCGTCACCTTGAACGGCCGATAGAGGGGATCGCCGATGGCCACTTCCTGCCAGCTCAAGGCGGGCAGCGCATAATACACGGCGTCGCCGAAATTCCTGCCCTGACTCAGGGCCCGCAGCAACAGGTTGGGGCGATGCGTGAATTCCAAATACGGCTCGAAGACGTTTCCCACCGTCGCGGTGACGCCGCGCGCCACCAGCGGTCCGCACCACCCGATCGCGTCGCTATGCAGGGTCTGGGCCGAAAAACTGTGGATGTGCATGGCCACGGCGCCGACCGGAAAGCGAAATCCTTCCCGCGAAAAAGGTCCGTTGAGGTGCTCGGCATACCAGCCGAAGTACAGCACCGGGGCGTCGAAGCGCGCGTCGGGGCCAAACCCGCCGGCGGTCTCCTCCCGGTCGCCGTCGAAGCCCAGATCCTGCAACTGCTCCTGCACGGAGGCCAGCCATTGGTCGCCGATGGCATGCGGTCCTTTCAGGTCGAGGTAGTAACGGCCGATCAACCCGATCCGCTCCCCGGCCAGCGCCGCGGTGACCAGGTGCCGCGCATCCGCCCAGGTCGGGCCGTCGAGGCGGCACACCTTGACCACCTGCTGGCCATCGAGCGTCTGGATGTCGGCCTGGGCGAACAGCGGGTTGCCGACCAGCCCGTTGATCTCGTAGTTGCCGAGCGCGAGCAGGCTCAACTCAGCGTCGACCGCGCCCTCGTTCTTCCGGAACTGGGCCGGCGTCTGGCCATCGTCCGACACCGGCAGGAGGGTGGGATCATTGGCGACGCGCAGCGGCACACCACGACAGACCACCAGGTAGGACAGATGCTGGGCGGTGAAGGCGAAGCGGCGACGCCCCAAGGCATCGAGCAACGAGCTCGCCGTGCCCTCGATCCAGTGGCGGCGGTACAACTCGTCCTGGACCGGCTGGTAGACCTCGTCGATAAACTGCCGCCATGTGATGGTCTCCGTTTCCGGCATGGGCAGCGCGATCAGGTTTGCCGCCGGCACCCCGCGCTGCTCCGCGTAGAATCGCGCCAAGGCCACCGATTCCGGCTGGCGCGCATTGGCGAGAATCACCAGCCGGGCCGCGAGGTCGTCCGCAGGCAGCGGAGCCGCGCAGCCCAAGGCGAGCGCAACCAGGCAACACCGGATCTTGGTGACGTGCTTCAACGGCGCGCAGGCTGCCGGCGCGGACGGCTTTTATCCAGCCCGTTCCACGTCGCCGCCCCGACGCGGCGCTTGCCAACCCCGCACCCAGACGCTTGGCTGCGCGTGGCGATGGATTCCGCCTTCCCTCACGGGTAAACCGCCGGCACGACGCCGGCTGATGATTCCTGGGCAAACCTCACATTCCCACAGTTCATCATGATGCTTTACCTGTTGGTCGGTCTGGGCGGGGCGCTGGGCAGCGTGGCGCGTTTCTGGTTCTCGGGCGTGGTCGCCAATCAGTTTGGCGAGACCTTTCCCTGGGGAACCCTGATCGTGAACGTCATCGGCTCTTTCGTCATCGGCTTCGTGGCCACGCTGACCGCGCCCGACGGACGCGTGTTTGCCGGCGGCAATACGCGGCAGTTCATCATGACCGGCATCTGTGGCGGCTACACCACGTTCTCCTCTTTCAGCCTGCAGACCCTCAACCTGGCCCGCGACGGCGAATGGCTGCGCGCCGGCGGCAATGTCGTCGGTTCGGTGGTCGCCTGCCTGGTCGCCGTCTGGCTGGGCCACCTCGCCGCCTCGTATCTCAACCAGTTGAAAGGAGCCTGACATGACCATCCCGACCGAATCGACCCTGTTGCGGATTTTTATCGGCGAGACCGATCACCACCATGGCTTGCCGCTGCACGAAGCGATCGTGCAGCAGGCACGGGCCCAGCATCTGGCCGGCGCGACCGTGTTGCGTGGGGCCATGGGTTTCGGCGCCAGCAGCCGCCTGCACACCACCAAGATCCTGCGCCTGTCGACCGACCTTCCGCTCGTGATCGAGATCATCGACAGCGAGGAAAAGATCCAAGCGTTCCTGCCGCTGCTCGACCCGATGATGGGCGGCGGACTCGTCACGTTGGAAAAAGTGCGCGTCGTCCACTATCGCGCCCCCAAGGCCTGACGATGGCGACTGAGGGTGGCCAGATAATCGCAGCGCCCCTTTGAACCTGGATTCCAGCTTGGGGCCGTTGCCCCGATCACGCGAACCCATCAAATCGTCCGACAAGATGGGGACGTTGGTAGAGCGCGAGAATTCGCCACGAATCGCCATGACCGCAGGCTCATCTGGAGGATTCGTCCTGCCAAAGGTCCGCCTCGCACCAGCCGTTATCCCAGAGCGGTGAGCGCTACTTGGCGGCCCCGGCGGCGGCTTGGCGCTTGGCCAATGTCGAACGCAGGTAGGTGTCGACCGGAGCGGATTTCCAAGCCGTGACCCATAGCTTGGCCAGCATGGTCCCGCCGACCATCAGCCGGTTCTCGATGAAGACCTTGCCTTCCGGAGAGACGGGGTTGTCCCCGTTGCCCAGCTTGCCGTCCTTCTCCAACTGGTAGAGCGGCTCGACCATTTCGTGGCTGGCCAGCAGGTAATCCATTGCGGCGACAAAAATCGGATCGCGTCCGTCGGCGGGGACAATCGCGGGCAGCGCGCCAACCGGCGTCATGCGGGGCACGAGCGTGGTGACGCTGATGCCCGCCTTGCCGATCAGGCCGCCATCGATCCAGCTGTGGATCCCGTTCCAGGTGGTGTACCCCTGCGGGTTGGGACCGGTCCAACCGTTGTACTTGTCGGTGGTGTGCAGCGGCTGCGCGCCGTCGGCCACGTAGTGCCCGAGAATCCCCATCGCGTAGATGGCGTCCTCCTGCGCGTTCGCGATCTCCTCCGGCGTGCCCCCCATTTCCTCGTAGGCCTTGAGGTAGGCAAAGGCGGAACGGAGTTTCTGCGTCCACTCCGCAATGGCCCAGGGGGAAAAGCCCGGCCAGCCGCGCGTGTGGTCGCGATTCTTCGCCGGGTCGATCGCGGGAAACTTGTCCGCATGCGCGGCGCGTCCCGCGGCGAAGGCGACCACGAAATTGTAGCGGAAGGAGGAGACCGCCCGGGGATCCAGCCCCGCGAGCGGCAGCTCCTCGATGTCGAGAAAATGATCGGTCCAGCTCGCCCCCACCTGGTTCAGCCAGGGATCCACGTTGCGCCAGTTGTCCGGCAGGTTCGCCAGATAAAGGATCCGTGCGGTCGCCGCGGGTGTGCGGACGAAGTCAGGAAAATCTTCCGGCAGAGAGGCGATGGCGAGTTCGTTGACCGCCCGGTGGCCGGTGTAGCTCCAACCATGAGCCGAAACGGCCGCCAGCAAGGCGGTGAGAAAGAGGGAGACGCGCATGGGCATGGGAATCAGTTAACCTGAGGCGGGGCATTACGCAAGCCGGCCAGCGTGGCGCTGTAGGCCGCCACGCCCTCGGCGATGGCTTCAGCGATTTCCTGGCGAAACTCTGGGGTGCCGAGGCGGGCCGCCTCCTTGTCGTTGGAAAGATACGCGGCCTCCAGCAGGGCGGCCGGGCACTCGGGAAAACACAGGACGCGCAGCCGGCCGCGCTTGAATCCGCGGTCCGACGACTTCAATCCGCTCAGCATCTGGCGGTGCAGGTGGTAGCCCAGGACCACGTTGGCCGTATCCTGCTTGTTGCCGGGAAAGGCGATGCCGGTGAGCGAGTCACCCGTGTTGTCCGTGCTGGAAAGTTGGAACTGCGGCGTCAGGACATAGGTTTCGGTGCCCGTCACCCGGGCCGCATCCTTGGGTTCCACGGCGTTGAAGTGAATGCTGAGAAACAGGTCGGCCTTGGCCTCGTTGGCCACGCCGGCACGACGTTCCAGGTCGGCGCGCTGCTCCGGCGCCAGCTTCACATCCTCGCTGCGCGTGAGCCGCACCGCGTACCCGCGGAGCTCGAGAATTTTTTTGAGGCGCAGCACCACATCGAGCGTCAGGTCCTTTTCGTTGAGCTTCAAGCGGAGGTTCTGCTTGCCCGGATCGGCCCCGCCGTGACCAGCGTCCAGTACAATCAGCCTGGGCGGCGCATCGGGCAACAGCACCCGATGGTCCTCGGGGCGGAGCAACGGCGCGACGGTCTTGATGACATCGAGTTTGCTGATCCAGAGCTCGCCCTTGTGCAGCATCACGGGAGCCCCGAGAAACACCCTCACCCCGTCGAGATAGCTGTCACGCTGGCGGACCTCGAAGCGAAAACGGATGCCGCGCGCGTCGGCCAGCGTGCGTTCGAGGTCGGGCTTGGCCCAAGACAGTTTCATTCCATAGCGCTCCGCCACGGCCTCGAGGCTGACATAGTCGGCGCCGGCCAGCTTGGTGAACGGCCAGAGCTGGGCCGGCGGACGCGTCGGCGCGACGCGCACCGGGGCGGCCGGAGCGGTCGACAGGACCGGCGCGGGCGCCACTGGCACCGGGGCCGGCACGACCTCCGGCGACGGTTGTGCCGGGGAGGAACACGCGGCCAGCAGGCCCATGGCTACAGCCAGACCCGCACGGATCAGCCGGCGACCGTACCGCTGCATCGCAGAAAGTGAGAACAACCCTGGGCCGCGGGAGGATCCGTGCATGGCAGGATCATCCCTTCGGCTGCGCCAGGCGCAAGCGTCCCGCGTAATCCCCCACCCCGTCCGCAATGGCCTCGGCGATCCGCTGGCGGTGGGCCGGGGTGTTGATGTTGCGCGCTTCGGTCGGATGCGTCAGAAAGCCGGCCTCCACGAGCACCGCCGGACACCGGATGGTGCGCAGCACGGCGAAGCGGGCCGTCTTCAGCCCGCGGTCCACGACGCCCAGCTGATCCAGCAGGCGATCCTGGATCGAGGAGGCCAACACCATGTTCCAGTGATCCTGGGCGTTGCCCGCATACACTTTCTGGTCACCGGCATCGCGCTGGTGCGACGCGGTGGAGCGGACCCCGGCCGGCGTGAACACATAGGTCTCGACGCCGCCGACCTTGGTATTGCCCGGCAGCGAATTGAAATGGATGCTGATGAAGAGATCGGCCCCGGCCTTGTTGGCCAGGAGCGGGCGGTCGTCCAGCGAGACATAGCGGTCGTTGGCGCGGGTCATCACCACCTGGTATCCGCGGGCCAGCAGGCTGGTGCGCAGGCGGCGGGCCACGTCGAGCGTCACCTTCTTTTCCTGCAGCTTCAGCGCCTGATTGGAAGCACCGGTGTCGTTGCCGCCATGGCCCGCATCGATCGCGATCAGGCGCAGCTCGCCGGGCGCCGGCACGGCCGCCGAATTGAGCAGCGGTATCACGCGAGTGCGCAGATCAACCGGCGAGATGCCGAGTGAGCGACCCATCGTCCGGATCGGTTCGCCGAGAAACAGGCGGCGCCCGTTCCAGGCCATTTCGCGGCTGCCGGCCTCGAATTCCAGGGTCGTCCACTTGCTCTTGAGCTGGAGTTCCTCCTCCGGATCGAGCCAGGTGGCGGTCAGGCCGAAGCTGCGACCCAGCTCCACCAACTCGACCGGCTTGGCGCCCGCCGCGTGCAGCGGCCTGACCAGTGCCAACCCGACCATGACCGCAACAAACAGGGCGCGGGCGATGAACTTCACCCCAGCATCACCTTGCCGCATCACTCGGCCGCGGGTTCGTTGGAATGTTCCGGCACGTGGTCGGCGGCACGCGTATGGAACTTGGGCTTGCGCTTGTTGGCCGGCAGCGGGGAAAGCATGACGTTGATCTGCTTGCCCGTCAGCTTGGGCGGCGAATCGGGATGACCCATGTTGGCCAGCTCGGCGAGCGCCTTGGTCATGACGCCGAAACCGATCTCGGTGTGTGCCATCTCGCGGCCGCGGAACTTCAGGCGAAGCTTCACCTTGTTGCCGTGATCGAGAAATTCCTCGGCGTGACGCAGCTTGGTCTCAAAATCGTGGGCCTCGATGCGCACGGTGAACTCGATCTCCTTCATCTTCGTGCCGGCCGGCTTGCTGTGCGCGTGCTTCTTCTGCTCCTCGTAGACGTACTTGCCGAAATCCATGATGCGGCACACGGGCGGGGTCGCCGCCGCGGCCACTTCGACCAGGTCCAGATTGAACTGCAGCGCCAGGGCGATGGCCTTCTGCGTCTCCATGATGCCGAGCTGACGTCCTTCCGGACTGATCACGCGGACCTGCGGCGACTTTATCCGCATGTTGCGGCGGATGGCGGCGAAGGGGTCGTTGTTGCGACGATTATCGCGGTTATAAGGGGTGCGGCCGCCGGACGAAGAAGAGGATAGTGCCATTCAGTAGGGTTTGCTAGCTTGGTAAGTGGACCCGTTTTTTGCCGCTCTCACCCCGGATGACAACACCTATTTGCGAGGGGAAACCCGCCGGCGGGGTCAAACGCTGAAGCTTTCCCCGCAGGAACAGGACGCCTTGGCGTTGGGATTGGTGAACTTGAACCCCCCGCCGATCATCTTGTCGGAGTAGTCCAAAACCGTCCCCTTGAGGTAGAGGGCCGTCTTGGCGTCCACCAGAACCTGGGTGTCGGCGGTCCGGACCAGAATGTCCCCGCGCTTCGGTTCGACGGCAAAACGGAGTTTGTAGCTCAGGCCGTTGCAGCCCCCGCCGGTGATCGCGATACGGAGAAAGTCCCCCTGCCGGTCCCGGGCGATGAGGGCCCCGACCTTGGCTCCGGCCGCCGGAGTCAGGCGCACGAGGTTTTCGTTGCCTTCACGGACGCCTTCAACGGGAGGCAGGACTGGTTGGGTGGTGTTCAATACGCCCCAACCTATGCCCCGCTCCGGCGTTTAATCAAGCGCCGCGCCACCGTCACCGCGTTGGCGAAGCTGCGCGGGCTGGCCTTACCTTGGCCGGCGATCCCGAACGCCGTGCCATGATCCGGGCTGGTGCGCACAAAGGGCAGGCCCAAAGTGACGTTCACCGCCTCGTCAAAATCCACGGCCTTCAGCGGCGCGAGGCCCTGATCGTGATAGAGGGCGATGACGACATCGAACTCCCCGCGCAACGCCCGCGCAAACAGGGTATCGCCCGGCAGACAAAGGGACAAACCGGGGAATTCCGGGCGCATGTGATCCAGGGCCGGATCGATGAAATCCTTCTCCTCGTATCCGATAATACCGCCTTCACCGGCGTGGGGATTGAGCCCGCAGACCCCGATGCGGGGCTCGGACACCCCGTCAGCCCGGGCCAGCTCATTGGCCGCCGACACCGTGCGATGCAGCAGATGCGGACCGAGCAGGCGGCCAACCTGATGCAGCGGCACGTGCCAGGTCGCGAGGGTGACCCGCAGCCGACCGCCGCAAAAAGCCATGACGGCGTCACCACCCCATTGGGCGGCGAAAAACTCGGTCTGCCCCGGAAACGGATAACCGATGGCCGCCAGACGCTCCTTGCTGACCGGACCCGTGACCACACCGGAAAACTCGCCGTTCTTCACCCCTTCCGCCGCACGGGTCATCGCCGCCCACGCGAGGAGCGCGCCCTCGCCGTCCGGCTGCCCGGGTGCCGCGGCATACTCGTCCAACCCCACCGCGATCTTCACCGGACCGGCCGGCAAAGTTTCCAGCCAGCGCGCCGGTCCCAGCACCGCCACGGACGAGGCCTCGGCAGGATTCGCCGCCAACCACCCCGCAATGATCTCGGGGCCGATCCCGGCCGGATCACCACACGTGATGGCCAGCGGTTTCATGACTCGTCCGCTCCGCCTGGAAGGGGTCCGCGCTCGGGCCGGGCAAAACCGCGTTTGCCGCCGGCGAAAAATTCCAGAAACCGCCGCGCCTCGTCGGTCGCGACCCCGGCGGCCAGCCGCGCGGCCGCGAGTTTGCGTGGATCACCGCCGGCAAAGACATCCGCGTAGCACGCCTTCAGTTCCGCGATCGCGGTGCGGCCCACGCCGCGGCGTTTGAGTCCGACGAGATTCAGGCCGGACACCTCGTTACGCTCGGCCACCAGCAAGAACGGGGCAAGATCCTGCGTGATCCGCGCCAGGCCGGCGATCATCACGCCCTCGCCGATGCGGCTGAACTGGTGCGCCCCCGCCCCGCCGCCGAAAAACGTGTGGCTGCCCACGTCCACATGTCCACCAAGCATGATGTTCGTGGCGAGCACGACGTCATCACCCACCGCGCAGTCGTGACCGACATGCGCATTGGCCATCAGGTAGCAGCGCGCCCCAACGGTCGTATCCTTGCCCGGATAAATGGAGCGGTTGATCGTGACGTGTTCGCGGATGACCGTGCCGGCGCCCACGCGCACCCCGCTGACGGTGACCGGATCAAACTTGAGGAAATTGGGATCCCCGCCGATGACGGCGAACGGGTGCACGGCGACGCCGTCACCCAGCACCGTGCCACGCTTGATGATCGCGTGCGGATGAATCACACAGCCAGCCCCCAGAAGCGCACCTTCCTCGATGATGGCGGTCGGATGGATGCTCACTCGGCAGCTCCTCCCCGGTTCCGGCGGACGGCCGGCCGCTCGGGCAGGAAGTCCAGCTGGGTGTCCTTGATCAGATCGTAATTCTTGAGAATGCGCATGACCTGCAGGGTGTCGCTCTTGATGTAGTTCTGGTTGACCTCCACCTTGTCGAGCAGGTCGAGGAGCATCGAACGGAAGGAGATGATCGCGTCGACCCCGTGCTCCTTCAGCAGATCGAGGCTCTGGGAGCGAAAGGGCTCCGCGGTCGGCAGACTCGGCAGCACCAGAATCTTGGTGAAGTCCCCGGCGCCGCCGTCCTCCTCCGCCGGGAACAACCGGCTCACGTCCTTGAGCACGTTTTCCTGCAGGAAGCCGAAGATTTCCGGGCTGCTCTTGAGCATGTTGGGGGTGAACACGCCCGTGTGCCAGCCCTTCACCGCCACGATCGCCTGCCGGACATAGGGCAGCTCGTTCGCGAACAGAAAGAAACCGGGTTTGCGCGAACCGCGGCGCCAGGCCGGGTTAAACACCGCCAGATCCACTTCCTCGCCACCGGTTTTGCGGCGCGCCTGCACCTGGTATTTGCGCGGCTGGCGGACCATAAATCCGTTTTGCTCGAAATACTCGCGGACAATACCTTCGTCGATGGCTGACATGGGAAGGTCAGTGTACGGTTTTGCCCGGGAAAGGCACCCAAATTCTAAACCGCGCCGAGTTCGCGCCAGACCGCCTCGGCCGTGGCCGGGGAGATCCCCGAGCAGGTGGCGGCCTGCCCCAGGGAATGGAGGATCACGAAGCGCACGCCATCGGCGCGGTTCTTCTTGTCGCGCGAAGTGGCGGCCTGCAGTTCCGCAATCGGGAGGGGACCACGCAGCCGCACCGGCAGGTCGTGGGCCAGAACGGTTTTTTCCACGCGCCCGATGTCCGCCTCGGTCAACAGCCCGAGCTTGTGGGACAACCGCGCCGCGCCCGCGAGACCGATGGCCACGCCCTCGCCGTGCAGGTAGGTCGTGTAACCGGTCGCCTGCTCGACGGCATGGCCGAAAGTGTGTCCGAGATTCAGCAAGGCGCGGCCGCCTTCCGCCGCGAGTTCCAGCTCGTCGGCCTTGACGATGGCGGCCTTCAGCTCGCAGCAACGGCGGATGACCGCCGGCAACTCGTCACTGAGCACATCCACCGGTTTCCGCTCCAGTTGCTCGAACAGCGCGCGGTCGCCCAACAGGCCGTATTTGATGATCTCGGCCATGCCGGCGGCAAACTCGCGCGGCGGCAGGGTCTGCAGAAATTCGCGACCGATGAAGACCTCGCGCGGATGATGAAAGGCCCCGACCAAGTTCTTGCCCGCCGAAAGATTGATGCCGGTTTTTCCACCCACCGAACTGTCGACCATCGCGAGCAGCGTCGTCGGGACCTGCACGTATTGGATGCCCCGCAGATAGCTCGCGGCCGAAAACCCGCCCAGATCGCCGACGACTCCACCGCCCACGATCCAGAGGATCCCCTGACGGTTGATGCGGTTGGCGGCGAGAAAGTCCAAAACGCGGCCAAGATTTTCCAACGATTTGGTGCGCTCCCCCGCCGGCACAATCAACCGCGGGATCGCCCCGAACGCTTTCGCCAGGAATTCCGACTGCGCACGCGCCACACCGTCATCCGTCAGCAGTACGCTGACCCGTCCGTCTTCCGCATACTCCCCCAACCGCGCCTGAATCGCGGAAGTGGCGTCATTGGGGAAGTGAATGGGATAGCTTTTTGCGCCTAATTCGACGGCGAGCTCGCTGGTCATGGAATCGTTTAAGACCAGCCACTTGCGTAAGTCAATGCCGACGCAAAGCGATTTATGAGACAAGTTCTCAAATAAATCATTGACGTGAGACTGTGTCTCATCCTCATGTGGCCTCGCCAATGAAAGCCCTCCCACCACGCCACGCCAAGCAGCTCCACGATGACCTGAGGTTCATCGTCGGGGTGTTTCTAGCGGTGGGCACCTTGGTGGGATTCGTCCTCGCCTTGCACCAAGCCTGAGGCCCCTCGACCGACCTTTTTTCATCATGCAAACTCCACGTCCGCTAATTGAGAACGAGTCTCGCCTAACCCGCCGCACCACGCTGGCCCTAATTTTCGCCTGCGCCCTGCTCGCCGGTCCCACGCTGCTGCGGGGTGAGATCACCCCGAGCTACCTGCCGCACGACGACCGCGAGGTCATCAAATTGGAGAAGGTCTCCGTCAACGGTCAGCGCGGCCACGACGACTACGCCGTCAAACGCTCCTTCACCGCGACCAAGACCGACACCGCCCTGCTGAACGTGCCACAGGCCATCACGGTGGTCACCCGCGAGCTCATCGAGGACCAGGCGATGCGCAACATCGGCGATGTCATGCGCTATGTCCCCGGCGTGGGCATCGCCCAGGGCGAAGGCAACCGCGACACGCCTGTCCTCCGCGGCAACAGCACCACCGCCGACTTCTTCGTGGATGGCGTGCGCGACGACGTGCAGTACTTTCGCGACCTCTACAACGTCGACCGCGTCGAGGTGCTCAAGGGCCCCAACGCCATGATCTTTGGCCGCGGCGGTTCTGGCGGTCTCATCAACCGCGTGACCAAGGTCGCCCGCGGTCACGACCAGCAGGAGTTCACCCTGCAGGCCGGTTCCTGGAATCAGCTCCGCGCCACGTTCGATGCCGGACAGGCCCTCTCCGCGGCCTTCGCCTATCGCGTCACGGGCCTCTACGAGGACAGCGACACCTACCGGGATGGCGTGACGCTGAAGCGCTACGGCGTGAACCCCACGTTTGCGTACACGCTCTCCTCCGCGACGACGCTGCGCTTCGGCTACGAGCACTTCCACGACGAGCGTGTGGCGGATCGCGGCGTTTCCTCCTATCAGGGCCGGCCCCTCGCGACGGATGCATCAACCTTTTTCGGCGATCCCGCCCAGAGCGAGGCGCGCGTCTCGGTGAACTCGGCCTTTGCCCAGCTCGAACACAAGTTCGCCCCGGGCTTCAGCGTGCGCAACCACACCCGCTTCAGCACCTACGGGAAATTCTATCAGAACGTCTTTCCCGGCGCGGTGAACGCCGCCGGCACCAGCGTCGCGATCAACGCCTACAACAACGGCACGGACCGCGACAACCTCTTCAACCAGACCGATGTCATCTACACATTCGAGTCCGGTGCGGTGCAGCACCAGGTGTTGGCCGGCCTCGAGCTGGGCCGTCAGGTCACCGACAACCAGCGCAACACCGGTTACTTCACGACCATCAGTCCGACGACCACCTCAATCTCGGTGCCGGTCTCGGCGCCCCGCACCACGTTGCCCGTGACGTTCCGTCCGAGCGCCACGGATGCCGACAACCACGGCGTCGCCCGCACGGTCGCCGTCTATGCACAGGACCAGATCACCCTGTCGCCGCAGCTGCAGGCCATCGTCGGCGCGCGCCTGGAGCGATTCTCCGTCGACTTCGACAATCACCGCACCGCGAGTTCGATCGCCCGCACCGACCGCATGGTGTCACCACGCGCCGGCCTCATCTACAAGCCCGCTGACCAGGTCTCGTTCTACACGAGCTACACGATGACCTACGTCCCGCGCGCCGGCGAACAGCTCTCCTCGCTGAATCTTACTAACCAGTCGCTCAAGCCCGAGGAGTTCACCAACTACGAGATCGGTGTGAAGTGGGATGTGCGCAAGGATCTCGCCTTCACCGCCGCGACCTACCAGCTCGACCGCAGCAACGTGGTGATTCCCGATCCCGCCGACGCGACCAAATCCCTCCTCGTGGACGGCCAGCGCGCCCGCGGCGTGGAACTCGGCTTCACCGGCCGCATCACCAAACAATGGGTCGTCGCCGGTGGCTACGCCTATCAGGACGGCCAGATCAAGACGACGCAGTCCGCCAACGTCGTCGCCGGCGCCCGCCTCGCCCAGTTGCCGCGCCACACCTTCTCGCTCTGGAACCGCTACGACCTGAACCGCACCTGGGGCCTCGGCCTGGGCGCGATCTACCGCGACCGGATCTTTGCCTCAACCGACAACACCGTCACCCTGCCCTCGTTCACGCGTTTCGATGCCGCCGTGTTCTGCCGCTTCAACGAACGGATCCGCGCCCAACTGAACGTCGAGAACGTGTTCGACCGCGCCTACTTCGCCTCCGCGCACAATAACAACAACATCACTCCCGGCTCCCCGCGCGCCATCCGCGTGAGCCTCACGACGACGTTCTGATGGGGCATTCGTTGCGTTCAAATCCACCCACACACCCCGTCGCTGCGCGCCACCCCTCTTACTAGAGGGGACCCAATCAACTGGTCAGGGAATCCCCTCTAGGAAGAGGGCCGAGGCCGTGAGCTCAGCCGAACGGGTGCCCGGCAGGGCGGGGTGTGCCGCCGGAACCTGCCAATCAAATCACGGGATAATCGCTCGCCACACGTCCATACCTTCCAACATTCCCCCCATGTCCCGCATTCGCTCCGTCCTGTTCTGGCTCCATCTCGCCGCCGGCATTGTCTGCGGTCTCATCATCGCGGTGCTTTGTATCACCGGCACCGCCCTGGCCTTTGAGAAGGAGTTGACCGCCTGGGCCGAGCGTGATGCCCGGCAGATCGCCGTGCCTGCGGACGGAACGCCCCGCCTCTCCATCGACGCACTGGCCGGCAAGCTCCGGGCGACCTTCCCGGAAGCGAAGCCCGGCACCATCGTCGTGGCGCGCGACCCGGGCACCGCCGTGGCCTTCACGGTCAGCCGCAGCGAGAGCTACCACGCCAACCCTTACTCGGGCGAAGTGCGCCGCTCGGCCTCGACCGGCATGGCTGAATTCATGCAGCGAATGCTCGAGTGGCACCGCTACCTTGGCTTCTCGGGGGAAGCCTCGCGTCCGCGCGGCAAGCTCGTCACCGGCATCGCCAATACCGCGTTTTGCTTCCTGGCCCTGTCCGGCCTCGTGCTCTGGTGGCCGCGCACACTTACCTGGCGCGCCTTCCGGCCCGCGATTTGGTTCAAACAGAACACCAGCAGCCGCGCGCGCGACTGGAACTGGCACAACGTGCTCGGCTTCTGGTGCGCTCCCGTGCTGATCGTCCTCACGCTCACCGCCCTGCCCATCTCCTTCCGCTGGGCGGCTAACTTGACCTACACGCTCACCGGCACCCCGCTCCCCGCCGGCGGACCACAAAGCAGCGGAGCCCCACCACCGTCCGTACTCGTGACGACGCCGACCGCCGATGCCCGCGCCGTCTCCCGGGACAACCTGCTCGCCACGGTGCAGCGCGAGCGGCCCAACTGGGAAACCATCAACTTCCGCTTCGCCCACCGTCCCGATCCCGCCAAACCGCAACCCGTCAGCTTCACGGTGCGTGAGACCGGCACCTGGCCGCGCACCGCGACCACCACCCTGCAATTCGACCCGTTCACCGGCGCCTTGCTACAGACCGACGGTTTCGCCGAGCTTTCCGCGCAGCGACAACTCCGCGCCTGGACGCGCTTCCTGCACACCGGCGAGGCCCTCGGCGGATTCGCGCAGTTCATCGCCGGCCTCGCCTCCCTCGCCGGCGCCGTCCTCGCGTACACCGGCTTCGCCCTGACCTGGCGCCGGTTCTTCAGCTGGACCAAGCAGGTGCCGCTCGATCCGGCCTCCTGATTCTCACCCGCGCGGAGAAGCCGTCTTTGCGGTAACGTTCACACCAGCTCGCAGGCCCCGCCCGCACACGCGGCGACCTGTTTCAGTTCGGTGATGTCCTCGGACTCTTCCAGCGTCGTGAAATCCACGGGCATGTAATCGAGCATGTTCCATTTCTCGATGTCCGCGGCCGTCGCCAGGCCCTCGCGCGGGGCCTGGGCATAGACCTTGTCGCCGCAGTCCTGGAGCAGAGCCACACCGGTGAAACTGTGCCGGTGCGTCCAGATGTACTCGGCGACCGCATCCCACTCGTTGGGGCGCACCGAGACCGTGCAGGACACATTGTGGTGCAAGCCCGGGGAATGATTTTCGTGGCGGCGCCCGGCCTGCACCCAGTTCTCCTGCACCAGGCGGATGTAGGTGAGGTGCTTGGTGGCGGAAAGATCCTCGCGATACACGCCGAACACCGGTCCCTCGACCGGGAACGTGATCACCTCGGTGCGACCGTTCAGGTCATAGACGCTGGGTTCGACCATGTGCGGGTTGGCGCGGCGGAAATGCCGGTACACCGGATCATAGACATTGGCCTGCACCCGCCGGAAATAGCGGCGCGCATGGTGCGGATGCAGTCCGCTGCTCGTGCCGAGGAGCAGGCTGGCCGTGCCTTCGGGCTTCACGCAGGTGGTGCGGGCCGCCGGCCGGATGCCCAGCGCCCGCGCAATGATGGCGTTGACGCCCTTCACGACCTCGGCGCCGTCGCGCAACACCGCCGGATCCAGCAGGAGTTCCGGCCGATCGAGAATGCCGCAGAGCGAAACCCCCAGCAACGCCTCGCGCTCGGTGATGACCTGGGAGACCGGCGTCAGGTAACGGAAATTCGTATAGCCCGCCTGCAGCGTGCCGATCAACGACGCCAGCGCGCACAGGCGATGGAATGACGGACGGCTGTCCGCCGCGGACGCCGACACGGTCGCGAGGTTGCAGAACTGCACCCCCGTGAGCACCTCGCCTTCGCTCAGCGGGCCCTTGTGCCCGAGCTCGCGCAGCCGGGCGATGGCCGCCTTGTCCAGCTTGAGCCGCGGATGCAGCCCGATCTCGACGCACGGGTTGGCGCCGTAATCGGCATCTTCCACAAAATAGAAGCCCGGCTCGCCAAACTGCTTCTGCTGCTCGAACAGGGACATGAACTGCTCGCGGGTGGCCGTCGCGCGGATGATGACCGCCGAGTTGTTGCTCGCGACGCGCTGCGGATGCTCCGCCAGCCAGTTGCCCGTCTTGGCCGCCGCCATGTCGGCATCGTCCACGGAGAACAGGCAGATGGTGGCGGACCGCCGCACACCGCCCGAGAGGACCGCCTTCGCGGCCCAGCAGAGGATGTCATAGGCCTCGATCGTCTTCAGCTGACGCCCGGCCGCGCCGCGCAAAATCCGCTCGATGCGCGTCAGTGTGTGGAACAGCGGCTCCGGTCCCGGCGCCTTGCCTCCGGTGGTGCGCAGCGGGGCGCCCTCGGGCCGGATCAGGGAATAATCAAAGTCGACCGCGCGGCCGGCGACGGCCTGCTCCATCAGCAGGTGCAAGGCATCGGCCCAGCCCTCGATCGTGTCGGCCACCACGTGACGCACCGGTTCCGCGCCTTCCTGCCGCGGCGCCAATGCCGGCAGCCGGGACACATGGCGCAGTTGCACCGAGAAACCCACGCCACAACCGCAGAGGAGCAGATAGAATGCTTCGCGGAACGACTCCAACCGGTCCAGATAAGTGAAGGCGCAGTTGTAGATGCGCGCGTGCTTGGTGAGAATGGCCTCGCCGCCAAACTGCAGTGAACGCATCGACGGCAGGATCTCGCGGGCCTTCACCGCCGCGAAGGCCGCGCGGATCGCCTCGTGCAGCGTGCGGTAACCACCCAGCGCCTCGGCGTGCGCCGCCGAGGCCTCGCCCGCGGCCTGCGCCGCCTGCACCGCCTCGGCCAGCGGCCGGTCGGCGAAGTGCGCGAGATGCATGTCCCGCACGCGCGTGACGGCTTCCGTCCAGGTTTCGCGGCGGCGTTTCTCCGGCAGATAGCGGGCGTAGCGGGAAATGGCGATGAAGTCCTGCAGGCCGTTGGCGGCATGCACCTTGGGATGGTTGTTTTGGGACATGGAAAGCGAGTCGTTCCGCGGATGAAAATGCCACTCCCTCACCGGAGGTGTCGCATCGCGGAGCCCAACTAAAATTCCCTCCAGCAAACACCGTCAAACGCCGCGATAGTCTGTTCCCGATTTATCACCCCGACTCATGGTCGGTCGGGTACGCCGCACAATCGATGCGCAGCAAGATATGCACGGGAATTCGACCCTGCCTTTCGGTCCGGCCCCCACCGCTTGTGGATTTCGCCTCAGCAACCCCCAACGGGTGGGGTCAACCGATGCGGTCACCCACGACCGTGAACTCCTCCCGATCATGGTAAAGGTGCCGGATATGGCACCCGCTGGCGTGCCGCGAAAACGGCGAATCGGCGGCGCGCAACTCGCGCAGCAACGCGAGTGCATCCGCGTGCCCAAACTTGAGGTTGATGACAAAGCGCCGGCACCAGCCGTGCACCAGCCAGGGCGTCACGATGTCCTGCACGACATGATGCGGTTCCTCCACGAGGTCGCAGAAGAGCCAGTCAAAAACCTGCCCGTCCGCCGGACGAAATTTGAACGCATCCTCCAGCCGGTGCTCGATGAGCGGGTTGTTCAGCGCGCCCCCTTTCAACGGACCGTTGTCCACCGCGATGACGCGGGCACCGCGCTTGGCCGCGCTGTAGCTCCAGCCGCCCGGAGCCGCCCCGAGATCCACCACCGTTTCGCCAGGCTGGGGTTCGTGACCGAGCACGATGTAGGCTTCCTCCACCTTGAGATAGGACCGCGACGGCGCCGCGTCGTCATCCGCCATGCGCCGCTGTCCGCCGAGACGCAGCTCCCGCGCGGCGAACACCCGGCCAAAATCGGTGAAGTACACGAACAGCCCGCGAGCGGCCCCGCCCCCGCGCGGCAGCTCGGGCACCGCCAGCTTGGCGACGCGGTTGAGCTTCTTGCGCAACAGTTCGCCGAAAGCCTTCTCGACCCCGCTGGACCGGCGACCCAAGCCCACGACCTCGGGCACGGTCGCAAAAACGCAGGGCCACGCCGCGTCGATGCGTTCACCCCGCAGGCTTTCCAGGAAGAAATCTGCCAGCTGCTGCGCGAGCGCATTCACCGACTCGCCCTTGAATTCCCGCGGCGCCAGCAGGGTCACCTGCGGGAAGGCCAACGCCTCCACTTCACCCGCCGCCGCGAGCACCCAGCCCGGGCCCTTTTCCGCCACGGCCAACCCCGCCGCCGCGAACTCGCGTTCCAGAAGGGCCTCATAACCGTGCTGACAGAGAGATAACATGCGCAGCAGCTTTACCCGCGACTGTACCGCCGCGAGGCGAAAATTCCCGCCTCGGCCGCATCCTCCGGCGCCGACTACGCATATATGCGTATACCCAGGAGAGGAGGTTTGCGGTATCATGGGCACGAAAATCCCAACCATATGGCCACCTCTCTTTCCGAATGGATGAGCTGGGAGTCTGGTGTCGACCTCGTCGCCGCCACCGCCCCCGGCCTCCCGATGCCCAACGTCATCGTTCACGTCGCCCGCCTCGTCCACACGCCCCGGGGCAGCGCGCCCTCCGGCATGATTCTCCTGCAACCCGACCCCGCCGGGGCCCCGCTCGTGATGGGATTCGTCTCCACCGACGCCGTCAACGTCGGCCCCTATTTCGGGCCCAAAATCTTCGCCGGCACGCCGTTCGCGGGCGCCCCGGTTCTGCCCGCCTGGTTCGACTTCGCTTTCACCGCCGACACCGCATCCGCCACCATCCGCGTGGCGGGCCACGAGATCCGCACCAAGCTTTCCGGCCTGGGCGCCGCCGAACTCGTGCACCGCGCGCCAGCGGCGATGACGCCGTTCTGGCAACAGGGCGTGGAGCGGGCCGCCGCGTCCGCCGAGCTCTGGATTGACGGAAAAGCGGTTCCGCTCCTGGTCCCGCCGACGGGCATCACGGGCGGTCCGCCCGCGGTCTCCGCCCCCTGCGGGCTCTACACGCGCTGAGGCGTCTGCCATGTCCGAGCCCCTCTGGCAGCCGCGTTCCGACGCGAGCGCGCGACTTCTTGGCGCCGGGTTCTGCCTCGGCGGTGCGGGCCTGCTCGCCTTGCAAGCCCGCGCCATTCTGGGCGCGATCGAGCGCGGCGAAACGGTCAGTTATTTCGCCGCCGCCGTGGCTTTGGGCGAATTCGGCGTGCTGGTCGGCGCCTATTGGCTGATCCGAGGCCTGTCCGGCTATCACGCCGTGCGCGCCCTGCGCGAGAAACCGGCCGCGCTGCGCTGGCTGGGCGTGGTTTCCTTGGTGGTCATCGGGGGAACGCTGCTGTCCCTCCAAGCTTGGCTGCGTTCCCTCGGCTACGACTCCTGACCTTTTTCCCTCCCCATGAGATTCACGCGTCTCCTGCCCGCCTCCCATTTCCTGATTTCCAGCCTTGGTGCCGCCGACGAGAACACCCCCGCCGCCGACGCCCCGCTTCTCGTGGATCCGGACACCGGAAGCTTCCGCGCCACGCTTTCGCCGCATCCTTGATCATCCAGCCGATGCTCCGCCCGCTCGCCGCCCTCCTCGTCCTCTGCCTCGCGCCGCACCTGCGCGCCGCGGGCGAACCGCCCGCAGAGATCAGTTTCAGCGGCGAACCCATTGGCTCCGAATACCCGATCGCCCGCGGCCTTGAGGCCGACGCCGCCGATCTTCTCGCCGCCGACCATACCATCGGGGAGCCCGATGCCTCCGCCTCCACCCTGCAGCAGGGCCGGCTGGTCCGCGCCTTCGCCGAGGCCCTCAGCATCGCGGAGAGCGCCGACCCGGTCATTGCCGCCCGCTCCCACGCCCGGCGCGCGCTGATCCTCGCCCGGCTTGGCGCCGTCAATTTCGCCGCCGAGCACGCCAACCTCGCGCTGCCCCAGCCCGCCGTGCGCGCCGAGGTCATGCTCGCGCGCGCCTGGATGCTCTGGCACGTCGGCGACCTCGAGGCCGCCGACCGTGACGCCGCCCTGGCCACCGGCGCTCCGGCTTGGGCGCTCGCCGAATGGCAGGCCCACCGCGCGAAACACGCTCCCGCCCTCGCCAAGTTCCATGCCGCCGCGGAGCCCGAGGATCGTTTCAGCCCCGAATTCCTCGCCTATGTCGAACTCGCCGCCGCGTCGCGCGCCTACGTCCTCGCCGACAGCCTCTACTTCAGCGCCGTCTCGAACCTGGAGATGCAGTTCAGCCACGAGCAGAATTTCCCACCCACCAACCTGCAGCGCGCCCGCCGCGGACTTCGCGATCTCGTGCGTCAGATGCTCGGCGACATCGCGCGGGAACCGGGGGCCACCCGGCTCGCCGCCGTCACCCTCGCCACCGCCCGCGAGGTCTGCACCACGCCCGCGCCCCGGGCGGATTGGGACATTTATCTGCGCCTCGTCGCCGACATCCGCAGCGCGCAGCCCTCCTTCGACTTCGCCCACTACGACCTTCACGGCGACCTCACGCGCGCCGAGAAGGAGTCCGCGCTCGACCCGGCGTGGCGCGAGAGGCTCCAGCCCCTGCTCGCCGATCCGCGCCAGCGTCTCGCCGCCCGCGTCCACCAGGCGCTCACCCGCCTTGAGGCCCACCCGGGCACCGGCCTGCTCGCCGAGCCCCTGGACGCCGCGTTCACGCCCGAGCAGCGCGCCGCCCTGCAAGCCTGCGCAAAACTGGTGGAGGAGGAGGACGCCGTCCTCCGGCCGCTCGTGCAGGCGCTCCCCGCCGGCACCGCCGCCGGTCCGCGCGACACCGAGTTCGTCGTTACCGCCGCCAAGCTCCGCTTTCGCCTGGCGTTGCTCGACGGCGACCTTGCCGCCGCCCGGGCACAACTCGCCAAGCTCGAGCAATTCCCCGATGCCGATCCCTCGCTTTCACTCGATGCGTATCGCGCGCAGCTCACCCGGCTCGAATACAGCCCCTTCCTCGAGGACTACGCCCAGATCCTCCGCTACCCGCCGGCCGAAGTGCCCGAACAAGACCTCGAAGCGGCCCTCGACTCCGCCGCCTACCTCGACGACCTGCTCAGCGAGCGCCACGGCGACGCCTACCTCTTCGCGGCGGATCTGCCGCCGGAAACCGCCGCTCTCGTCCGGCAGCTCTGCCACATCCGGGTGGTGGCCGCGGTGCACACCGGCGCGGTGCTTGCCGCCGAGCGCGCACTGGCGGAGCTCGAGCTCTGGTGCGACCCAAAGAGGCAGCCTGCCTTCGCGCCTCTCCCCGCCCTCATCGCCGCCGTCACCGCAATCCCCGCGCAGGAGGAGAAACTAACCGCCGAAGAGCAACAGATCTGGACCAATCTCAAGTCCGGCCGGTCCGATCCCTCCTTTCCCAAGCTCCTCCGCGCCGCGATGGAGTCCGATAGCCTCCGTTGGACATCCCACCTGCTCCTGCCCATCGCGCACTGGCGCCTCGGGCAGGACGACCTGGCCCTCGCCGCCATCGCCCGCACCAAGGAACTCGTGCGCCACAACCGGGCCACGCTCGGTACCCTTGACGCCCTGGTCGCCAACAACGACCCCACCACCATCGTCCGCCGCCACATTGCCGCGCTGCAGAAGACCCCGGCGCCCGAAAAAGCCGCCAAGGCGGCGGCCGTCCGCAATGATCTAAACGCCCTGCTGCAGAACCTCGCCGTCTACTTCTGCGGGGGCCAGCGCCTCGAGCTGAGGAAACTCCCGCCCAACGCCACCCGTGTCTACGCCTTCTGCGTCGCCGGCCTGGTGCAATGCCGGCTGGCGGAAAACCGCCTTTCCGGGGCGATCGACCTGCTCAGCACCCTTGAGAATCTCGGCCACGCCGAGCCGCTCGCCCTGGCCCGGCCGGCCGTCGAGAACTTTGCCTTCACCAATGACCTGCCCGACGAAGCCGCCCGCGCCACCTGGCGCCGGTTGCTCGATCCCGGCGTGATAGCCTCCGCCCAAATCAACTCCGCCCTCGAGCAACTCAAGCCCGCCTCCGACGCCGGCTCGATTTCCGCCGGAATGATCGCCGTCCTCGCACCCTACCGCAACGGCAACGACCGCCAAGCGCGCTCCAACCTCGCCATGCTTCAACGGCTTTACGGTCGCAACCGGGCCGTCGCCGCCCAGCTCCGGCAGCTCAGCGAACTCCTCGACACCACTGCCGGGTCGGCCGCCCTCGATTTCAACGAGAGCGTCGACTCACTCCTCGAGCGCCGCCGCAACCTGCACCAGACCTCCGTCAACTACAAGGACGCCAACTTCGACGCCCTCGCCGAGGCCTACAATGGCGGCTACTCCACCCCGGAACTTCGCCACCTCGAGGCCCTCTGCCGCGACGTCGATGCCATCACCGCCCAGATCGAGGCCGTCGAGGCCCGCCAGCGCGCCCAGCGTGACGAAACCCGGCGCCAACTCGATTCCGTCCGTCAGGAGGTCTACGCCACGCTCCGCCGCCTGATGCAGCTCTAAGCCCCACTTTTTGACCCCTATGCGCCTCGCCTTTCTCCTCGTCGCGGTTTTGCCGCTCCTCGCCCGCGCCGCCCTCCCGTTGCCCGACACACCCACCGTCACCGATCTCGACGAGTTCCAGCTCACCTGCCAAAGCCTGCAGTCCACGCTCAGCCTGATGGAAAGCACCGGCCAGAAGGAAAAGGCCGCCGCCCTGCGCACCCAGCTCTGGGAACGCTACGATGCCGAGCTCTTCGCCCGCCGATGCGCGCTCGCCGACCTGAGCCTGGCCGCACTCAATCCGTTCATCCCCGCCGGAGAACGCAAAGCCGCCGCCGACTCCCTTGGCTCGACCGTCGCGCAGATCGCGCGACTCTCCACCTTCCCCGTGCCCGATGCCGCCGAACGCGTGCGCGCCCTGGAACTCGCCGGCCAGCGCCCCTCGGACTTCGAGCGCGAACGCGCCGACACGCACGCCACACTGAAGAATATCCGCGAACAGCTCGCCCGCGAATCCCTCTCCCACCCGGAGGTCACGCAACTTCTCCGCGATCTTGTCGCCCAACTCACCCGTGCCGCCGCCGCCAAGCAACCTCTCGGCCCCATCCTCGCCCAGGCACGCGAACTTCCGACCTCCGGCGACGCCTTCAAGAATCTCACGCAGAAATTCGCCGAACCGGACGTGATCGAGGCGCTGTTCTACCGCACTGGCGAGTCCCTCGCCCTGGAAGCCACGCTCACCGCCCTCATCGAAGCCGATCCCGCGAACGCCACCTTCTGGCTCGCCCGCGCTCGCGCCCGTCAGCAACTGGGCTGGCGCGCCGGCGCCACGCTCGACCTGACCGTCGCCGTCAACCTCACGCCCAACCCGCCCGGCTCCGAGGCTCTCACCAAGCTCCTCAAGGAAACCCCCGTCTCCGTTGCCGCCGTCTGCCAGGAGTGGGTCAGCCCCGAGAATGCCAACGAAGTCATGCGCCTGCACCGCATGGCGCAGATGGGCGACTTGCCCATCACGGAACTCGCCCCCGCCCTCGAACGCACGGCCCGCGCCGCCGTCCGCAACCGGGCGCGCCGCCTCTACGCCACCAGCTTTGTCAACAAACCCGAGATCCGCGCCCGCGCCATCCCGCTCATCGCCGAGGCCAATCCCGTGCCGCCGGGCCTCTTCCCCTTTGTCGGCCCGGAGCTCGGCCAGCAATACGAGGCCGAACTCACCGCCGCGGGCAACGACGGCGCCAAGCACATCGCCATCCAGCAGCGCTACGCCGCCCTCTTCGGTGTCACGGAAGCCTTCTGGTATCGCCAGATCACGCTCCTGCTCGGCGCCGGGCAGAATGCGGCCGCCTTCGCCGCCACCGACGTCGCCGGCGCGATGTTCGCCGAAGCCGCGTGGATCAAGGAGGCGCGGGAAAAGGCCGATCCAGTGAAGCCGCTCCCGGCCACGGAGAAGAACTGAGCCACCCCATGCCCCTCTTCGCCTTCTATCAGGAAGTCCGCCTCATCCGGCCGGCCCCCCACAACCGGGCCTTGGCGGGACGCACCGGCGTCATCCTCGGCATCGGCGATGCCCCCGGTCTGCCGGCCAGCTATGGCATCAGCTTCGAGGGTGAGGAACAAATGGTCTGCTGCGAGGAACCGGAACTCGAGGCCACCGGCCGCCAGTTCCGCCGCGAGGATTTCTACGACGACACCAAGGCGGTCCGCGTGCGGGTGGATCGCGACGGCCGCGGCCACCTCGCCTGAATTTGCCCATGCTCCGGCTCCTGACTCTCCTCGTCGCCCTTGGTGTCAGCCTCGCCGCCGCCCCGCGGATCGAGCAAAACCGCATCGTGCTGGATGCCGCGTTCACTTTCGCCGGCGACTCGGCGGAACCGGCCGGGGCCACCGACGAGGCCGTCCGGCAGCTGGCCGCTTTTCTCGCCGAGAAACCGGCGCTCACGCTGGTGCGCCTTGAAGGCCATGCACCGGATCAGGCGCTGTCCGAACAGCGCGCCCTCGTCATCGCCCGCCTCCTCGTTGCCGCGGGCGTCGCCTGCGAACGCCTTCTGCCCGTGGGTTTCGGCGTCACGAAGCCCGTCGTCGCACCGCGTGAAGCGGCCGCCAACACCCGCCTCGAAATCCACGTCGCCGCCCTGCGCGGCCGGCTCATCGGTGGAATGCCGGCCGACGGCGGCGGCCAGGTGGCCGGCAAGCCCTGCGCCCCCTGAGCGCGCCTCAACGCGCCCAGCGGTTGAACGCCTCGCGCTTCAGCCCGCTGCGCTCAAACACCTCGCCGAATGTCACCGGCCAGCCGTCGCGGCTGCCCCCGTGCGTCCACTTCCAGCAGAGCCGCTCGCGCTCGGCGCGCCGGTAGCGCGCGCTCACCGGCCCGCCCTGGAGCGCCGCGGCGGCGTTGCGGGTGAACTGGAACCACTCCCACCACGAACCCTTCGCGTCGGCCAACCGGTGCTGTTTCGACGGAGCCCAGCCTTCGCCCGCGAGGTCAGACGCCAGATGAACGCGCTGCACGCGCAGCCAGACGAGAAAATTGGCGAACCCCGTCGCATTGTTCCCCTGCAGGCAGGCCAGCGCATGATCCTGGGCATCCCCCTCGATCATCGCGCTTTCGCCGTTGTCGCTGGCCTGCCACCAACCACCGAGGAAACCCGGGTCCCGCTCCAGCTTCGCCAGCAACTCTGCGGGCGAACGCTCCGTGTCACGCAGCTTGAAGATGTCGCCGTTCCACACGGCCACCTCGCCCCAGCCGCTGCTCGCAAACTCCTTCTGATCCGCGGCCGCCCGCGCCGCCTCATCGGTGAAACACGCCAGCACGCAGCCCTCAAACTCCTCGCCATCGAAAACGGGGTCGGCCAGTCCGGGCTCCGCGC
>Ga0075163_10001806_pt1 | contig 28915 bp, 34 predicted proteins | sample JI1023141ADNA_FD_71478 | JGI IMG/M metagenome (GOLD analysis project Ga0075163, IMG submission 71478) | Wastewater effluent complex algal communities from Wisconsin, to seasonally profile nutrient transformation and Carbon sequestration -... | ecosystem: Engineered > WWTP > Effluent > Algae...
GGCGCTCGATCCAGGCTGCGATCGCGGGCGCCTTGAAGCGAACGCGGGTGCCGATCTTTACGATCGCGTCGGCCGGTACCTGGCCACGCGAGACCATGTGGCGCAGCGCTTGCTCGGTGAGGCCGAGCGTCGCGGCGCACTCCCTGTAAGTGAGTAGTTGCATGCCCGTGTCGGGATTGCGAGCCTCGTAATGGCTCGCCTTCGGGCGTGCTCGTGCTGTCTTGTGATCCATCTTGATATTCCAGTCCATGCGCCCCCTACTGTGCCGGGGCCGTGCATTGCGTGTCAACGCCGGCCAAGGTGTGCCGCGGCTCGGAGGGCGCAAGGTCTGGCGCACTGTCAATTTTCGATTCTGGTCTGCAAGCCATCGCAGCCCGGTCTAGCTGGCAAAAGTATAAACTCTTGACTATGACAGTCGGGGACGTTGCGGCGAGAGAGCGAGAAAAAATTTGCGGGACCGGCCGGCTAAGGTCCGACCTTGTGAGCCCGCGCGGTGGAGGTCGCGGGGCGCATTTGACAGCGAATCGCGCGGCGCGCGAGGCTGTCGCAATGGACACTGAGATTCACACCCCGACCCCGGAGCAGACGATCGACGCGCTGCCCGAGCGCATCACGTCGGCGCAGCTAGCCGCCGCCCTTGGCGTCAACCCTCGCCGACTCGAACGCGAGCGCGAGCGCGGCGCCGTGCCCCCGCACACTTGCAAGATCGGTCGCGGCTACGGTTACGAGCGCGAGGTTATCCGGCCCTGGCTCCTGCGTCGCCTCACCGAGCAGGCCGCCGCCGAGCATGTCGACCGCGAGAACGTCCGCCGGCTGATCCGCGATTACGGCTCGTGTCACGTGTCGGATTACTACATCCACGGACACGCGCCTTACATGTGCCCGGTCGTATTCCGCCCCGAGCCGCCGCGCTGGCCCACGCTCGATCCGATCACCACGTAAACGCAGAGACCCGTGGCTTTACCGGCCACGGGTCTCTTTAGGGCAGGCACGCCCGGAGCACACAAGCACTTCTCATGAGCACAGTAACAACCACCGCAATCATCGTCAATCCCGCGGCCATTGCGCCGAGTCAAGTCGTCGGCCCGCCGAAAAAGTCAGGTACATATAGGCGCCCCCGGTGCGGGGGGTCGGGAGGGGATGTATCGATAAGTGCGGCCCCGGGAGGGCGCCTATATGTACCTGACTTTTTCGCGGCGGCCGTAACGTTGCCGACCTCCATGGTCGCAGAGATTGTGCAAATGGAATCGAACCGGCGCTTGCGCGAGCGGCTGCTTTACCTCGCGTCGCTCGTGACCGATCCGCACCTGTGTCACGAGGAGAACGGATATTGGCGGCGCCTGTACAGCCAGATCCTAGACGATGTCTGCGGGTTTCGACTGCGCAAGCCGTGTTACCGCGATCTCCTCGCGCGCCTCGAAGCGGCCGGGCTTATCGAGATCGACGCGAGCTACAAGGCCGGCGGCGACGACAGCTTTTGCAAGGCGTACCGCTGCCCCCGCCCGTGGCAGACCGAGCCCCGCGTGATCGTAATGCTCGACACCGTGACCTTCCCGAACGAGCAGTCGCCGGCGGACGCGGCGAGCGACGACGATCCCGCCGTCGCGTACCTCGCCGACTGCTACCTGCAATCCGATCTGGACGTGCCCCATGCGCTCCGGTTGCTCGCCGCCGAGCACGGCTTGCCCGTCGACCTCGCAGCCGGCGACTTGGACGACGCGCACTTTGCCCGCTACTCGAACGCCCTCGCCGCGAACGAGCGCTACACGGCGACGCCCGGCATGACCGATGAGCAACGAGAGGAGGCCGAGCACAAGCGTGGATCGAGCGTGTGGGCGCTCGATGCAGTCTGGCAAGGCTGGGTCACACGACGCCCCTGGTTCAAGCGCGACCGGACAGCGAGCCGCCTGCACTCGCCGGTGACCTCGCTCCCGTCGTATCTGCGCCCGGCTTTGCGACTCGCGGGGTCGGATCGGCTCGTGTCGCTCGACCTCAAGTGCTCACAGATCGTATTCGCTGCAGCGTGGATGCTCGAGGACAGCCTAGATGCCTCCGAGCGAGGTCGGCTGTGGTTGGAGATCGCAAGCAACGGCGACCCGTACATCACCACGTGGCGAATCTGTCACCCCGAGCAGGACCGTGATCCCACGCCCGCAGAGCGCGACAAGTGGAAACGCGATCTGTTCAAACTGTGGTGGTATGCGACGCAGAACACCCAAGAGGGGAGCGCGTTCGGCCGCCTGCTCGCCGCCGCGTTCCCCGAAGTACACGACTGGATCCACAAGCGCAAGAAGGGCGGCTATCGCAAGTTTCCGATCGAGCTGCAGCGCCGCGAGGCAAAGGTGTTTATCGACGATCTCGCTCTGCGCTTGCGCGATGCGGGTGTCCCGGTGCTTACGATCCACGACTCGATCATTGTGCTCGAGGCCGACGCGCAGCTCGCAGAGACGCTCATGCGCGAGGCACTGTCCGTGCTCCAGGTGCGGCCGCAGATCAAGGCCGAGCGGTACAGCCGCACCGCGCACTAACAGGTTGCGCGCTCGCGCCGCGCGTGTGAACATAGGTGCATGGCATACAGTACAGAAAAAGTCGAAGCAACGTCTCATTCGGACGTGCAGTGGAATTCCAAAGGCGACGCGCTAGACGTGACCATCGGCGACACGCGGCTCTCTCTCCCTCGTGCTGCGCTCGAGCGCCTAATGGGAAGCGCCGCGACCGGCCTAAACTGGGCCGACCTCGGTCCGTCGCCCGCCGCTCTCGCTGCGCAAGCCCGCTGCCTCCTCCGCGACGCTATCGGCCGGGCAAGGGGCATTGCCGACCCGATCGAATTTGCTCGCACCGTGATCGACCTCGCTCGCGCGGTGCATGACTTCTCGCCCGCACCGGCCGCCACGGACTGGGGCAAGATCGAAAAGGCAATGACCGATGGTGGGCCCTTGTTCTTCGACCGCGCCGCCGACAAGGCATAACGACGATGGACGCGGCCCACCTACGCGAGTCCGATCGCTGCATGACTCCCCCCGCTCTGCTCTCCATCGTGGCGACGCAGTGGACCGGCGGTATCGACCTCGACCCGTGCCACGATCCCGCGTCTTACGTCGTCGCCGCGAACACTTACGACATTCGCAAGGCGCAGAACGGCGCCGCCCTCCCGTGGAAGGGCCGCGTCTGGTGCAACCCGCCTTACAGCGATGTCACCCCGTTCCTGCACCGAGCGCAGCAGCACGGATCGCAAGGCGGGCGTCACGAGGTCCTCGTGCTCCTAAACGCCGGTACAGACACCGCGTATTTCCAGGGGCTGATCTTCCCGTACGCCGATGTCTGCTTCCTCGCAAAGCGTCAGCGGTTCCACAAGGTCGGCCCGGATGGCACTGTCGCTGCGACCGGCAACAATCCGGTGCCGAGCGTCGTGTGTTACTTCGGAGACAAGCGCGGCGACTTCTACCGCGTATGGGCCCCACACGGCGCGATGCGTGCTCGCAATGACAGCGGCTCGCCGGCCGTCACGTCCAAGCCCGCGACGACGACGCGCAAGCGCAAGGCGCCGGCCCCGGCTGTCGCCGACATGGACACGGGCGCCGACCTCGAGCTCAAGGTTGCGGCATGATGCAGCCCGAGCAATTCCCGGACATGGACCCGGACGCGGGCCTGTACTACGTCGACACCCCCGCGGGCATCGTCGCAGTCTGGAGCGACGCTCTCGCAGCCCGCGGTTACGCAGTCAACGACGCCGGCGCCGCCGCGCTCGCGTATGATCTGATCACTGGAGACATCGTATGAGCACCCTAGACCCTGTAGTAACCGAGGAAGACATGCGCCGCGAGGGCGTGGCCGCCGAGATCAACGAACGTCTAAAGCGCGTCCGCGTCCTGCAAGGCGGGCTCACGATCATCGCTGACGCCCTCGCACAAGAGGCGCGCGAGATCCTCGACATGGACCGCAATCGCGTGCACCTAACGCAAGGGATCCGCTCACGGCTGGACGCGGCGTTCGGCATGGTCGCAACCCTCGAAGCGCTCGGTATCACGTACCCCGCGGACCTCTTGCCGGGTCTCCTCGGCGCCGGCGTCCCACGCTGCAACCAGCCAAACGGCAACCCCCAGGCGTTGGAGGCCGCGCAGTGATCCTCGCAATCGGTACAGGCGCCGTAGTGGCCGGCCTCCTCCTGCTATGGTGGTATCTCCGCCGACGCAAGATCAAGGCCGCGAACCCGTGACCCGTCTCGCTCGCATGCTCGCTCGCTACCACGCGACCCGCGCCTACCTCGCCGCCCTCATCGGTCGACACGAGGTCGCCGCGAAGCATGCGCAGCTCTCTCACCTTGCCGAGCGTGTCGGCGCCACCGGAGCGTCATGACCCCGGAGGTCGCAAGCGCAGCGGTCGCAGGTGCAGCCGTCGACGTATCAGCGAGCATCGCGGATGCAGGTGCGGTCGCGGGCGCGGGTGCTGACGATCCCTCGCTCGGCCTCCTCATGCTGGCCGAGCACGGCCCGTCGCTACTCATCGCGGGCGTGTTCCTGCTCGTCCTATGGCGCCTATTGGTGCGCGAGCAGACCGCACGCGACGCCGCGACGAAAGACCTAGTCGACACCCTGCGGCTCCAGCCCGCCGCAATCGCTAAGCTCGAGACCGCTATCACCGGCCTGTCCGCGGAGCTGTCCGGCCTGCGGCGCTCGCACGACTCCCTCGTCCGCGGCCATGACGAGCTGCGAGAGCGCGTCGATCATCATGCGACCCGGCTGGACGATCACGATCGTCGCCTCCGAGCGCACGAGTACAGCGAGCCAGCCGCGACGGCTCCCCCGGCCCGCTCCCCGAAGCACCGGCCGACCCCGGCTGAGAGCACGTCCGGGGGCCGCCTGTGAGCCTCGCCGTCGCGTCGCAGCGACCTCGGCAGCACACCCGCCGCCCGGACCCCGACCGACGCCAGGGCGAGCCCCACAGAGCGCCGAGCGTAAACGACGCGCTCGATACGCTAACGAGCCTCGACACTACGGCCCGGCATGCCTCGCTCGCAATGGCTGCGAGACCCCGCTATGCTAACTCTTGCGAGATTTAGTCTTATCCTCCCCCTAGTTACGAGGGGGGTAGGGGTAGGCAGGGGGCCCCGCCGCTGGCCGCATTAGATACGGCCCGGCCTTTTTAGATCGAGAATTAGCGTAACCGACCCCTTGGACAGCTCAGAGATATGATAACGGACACGAATACACCGCCCCGACCGAAGGGCGGACGCAAGCCGGGGACGCGCAAGCGGCCCGAGCAATGCGCGACCGCAAGTCGACTCATTGCGAAGGCAAAGCGCAAGGGCGCCATTGCAAAGGACGCCCCCGAGAACGTCGTCCTATTCGCGGGCGCCTCGAAAAAGACCACGAACAAGGCCGGCAACAACAAGATTACGACGACCCTGGTAGCGCAGGCTAAGACGATCACGCTCTCCGCCGACACACTCGCGGACGCGGCTCGGGTCGCCCTGCTCGTTTGGTACCGCAACGCGATCCTAACCGGCATGAAACCGGACGGCTCGGCGCCGCAGGTCTCTCTCTCGCAGCGGAGCATGGTCGACACAAACCGGCTGACGAAGTTTCGCGGCGCGAAGTCTGGCCACATGGCCGACAACCTCCGGTCGCCCGCTATCACCGGGACAACGACGAAGGCTCGCGCGGTGATCCTCCCGCCGACCGATCGTAACGTGTTCATGGCGACCGAGGCCGGCCGCGGTATCCGCTACATGACTCTTAAGGGTGAGGCCGCGCTGGTTGTCCAGGCCGCGACGCAAGCGTGGATCAAGGCTGCGCTAGACGGGACAGTGCGAGGCCCGGAGCGCGGCGAGAAGACCGGCGCGGGAGCGGACGTGTAAATGGGACGACCGACCACACCCGCGTCGCTCCAGGCCGCAGACGAGCGCAAGGCAGCCGGGCAATCCAAGCTGACAGCCTCGCAGCGCGAGCAGATCGCAAAGCTCCAAGCCGACAATGCGGCCCTAGAGCTGCGCCGTGTCGCCGCGCTGTCCGCCGACCTCGGCACCGTGGAAGCCGAGATCGAGATCACGCGGATCGAGATCGCCAAGCTCTCCAACCTCATGAGCGCCGCCGAGATCGCTAACAAGGTGTCGCAGGTTGTACAGCTCGCGGGCGCAATCTCGAAGCTGCGGACCGACCTCCGCGGCGCGGTCAAGAATCGGATCGACGATCGGCTAGACGACATCGCATCGCGCCTCGCCGGTTACGACGAGGGGTGCGCGATCATCGATGGAGCCGCCGCCGATGATTAACACGAGCGTGTGGCGCGATGCCGGCCGCGATCTCAAGGTCGCGTCCATCGAGGGCGCTTACAACAAAAGCCCGATCCTGCGGATCACTACCGAGGTCGTAATCCACGAAACCACCGAGGTCGCGGCCGCCGCCCTGGAGAGCGCCAAGCAACCCGGCTCGCGCATCCGCGTCGCGCCTCGCTCGGCCCGCCCGTGTCCGTGCTGCGGATCGCGGTACGCGACGATCACCGAGCGCCGCCCCGACCTCGAGATCTATATCAACCGACGCACCGGCCGACGCGTCAACGCGGCCAAGCTGACGCCAGCGCAGCGGGCACACCTGGAGAGCGTCGCGGAGCACGTGCCGATCCTCCTCCGCGTGTCGCGTCCGCAGCTCCCGCTACTGTTCGCCCCGACAGACTCGAAGCTACTCGTGACCGGCGCGGGCCGAGCAGGCAAGTCGCAGGTCTGCGCTTATTGGCTCGTGCGCCAGTGGCTCATGACCGGCGGCAAGCAAGCGCAATTCTGGATCGTCGCGCCGACGCGAACCCTCGCGTTCGAGCTACTCACAAAGATCATCCACGGGGACGAGGCCGCGCCGCCGATCCTGCCCGCCACCCTGTTTACGTTCATCCCCCCGACCGAGCACGGAAAGCGGGCGCTGCTTTGCGACGGCTCGATCCTCGCTCTCAAGCATCTTGCATCCCGCGGCGGTACCAACCTTAAAAGCTCCGCCGTGCGTGCGATCCTCATCGATGAGGCCGCCACCATGAAGACGCGAGATCAGCTCGCTACGCTAGAACAACGAGTGCATACGACCATGGGCGGCCTGCTCCTGGCGACGACCCCGACGAAAGATCACTGGCTCAAGCAAGAGGTCCGCGATCCGTGTCTTGAGTGGCAACGCATGCCGGACGAGCAACGCGCCGCCGTGGACATCCACGTCGGTATGCGCTGGAGCCTCGCGTCACTCTCGATGCCTGATAACCCGTGGAATGACCCGGTGCACACGTACCGCGAGATCCAGGGCAAGGGCGGCGAGGCCGACCCCGCCGTGCTCCGCGACTATTTCGGCGTGTGGGCGGGCTCGTCCGGTTCGCTATGGCGCGAGTTTAACCTCGACGCGCACACGTTCGATAACGAGTATCGAGACCTGCAAGAGTGGGATTCGCAGCGCCGCTGCGACATCACGCCGACCGTGAGCCGCCGGATCTTCGGCGGGGTCAACCCGCTTTACAAGGGCCTGCGCGCATCCGACAAGGGCCGCTTTATCGCATGCGCCGACGTGAACATTTCGCCGCACACGACCCTGATCCTGCAAGTGAGCTGCGACCCCGCCGCGCCGGACAAACGTGACCGGTGGAAGGTGTGGGTATGGGACATGATCCAAACGTGGAAGGGCGACGCCTCGAACCACGCGCGCGCCCTCGCAGGTAAGCAGCTCGCTAAGACGATGCGGCCAGACTCGGCGGGCGACACCTACCACGGGATCGGGATCATCGTTGACGGGACAGCCATCGGCCGCGACCCCACGGCGCACCGTTACGGCGGCGACCCCAAGGGGCTCGTCCAAGTGTTCGGCGCCCTCGGCTTCGATGTCCGGCCCCCGCTCTACACGGACAAGCGCAAGCCCGCGAACCCGAACAAGCCGGACAGCTACGCGCTGCTACACCGTCTCCTCCGCGAACAGCGTATCCACATTCACGAGCGCCGGTGTCGCCCGCTTATCGACGCATTGATTGAGCAGGAGGACAGCGGCGACGGCAATACGCCGGTCAAGGTGTCACACAATCGCAGCGACCGCGTAAGCTCCAGCGTCGACGCTTTGCGTTATGGACTGTGGGCAATCTTCTACGGCGCTCGTGTGGGCGGTCCGTCGACGTTGGTAGACGCGGGCGGCATGTTCGGAAACGACGCCGCGTTCGGCTCCGGTAGCGCTTTCGAGGACGAAGCGGCATAATGCCAGTGTAAGCGATGGATATCCGGGAACAGTTTAATTGGCGGGCCTCTAACGTCCGCCGTCGCATGGCCGAGGACAAGCGCGAGCTTTACAACGGCGAACACCTGGCCACGCTCCACGCGTTGATCAAGTCGCGTATCGCCGACAAGGTCACCGGCGCGCAGATCGTAAAGTGGGCGAACACGTCGCGTAACCTCTGCCGCCAGATCACCCGCACTGTCGCAACCCCATACAGCCGCGGATGCGTCCGCGACCTCTCGCGCGGCAACCCGAGTGACAAGCACAAGCTCGCGTTTGCGGAGGTCGTCGCAGAGTCGAAGATGCCGCAGGTCGCTACGCTCATCGCGGCTTACGCGTGGTTGCTCGGCCCGACGCTCGTGATCCCGCAGCTCGCGGGCGACGGCACATATTATCTTGACCTCATCCCCCCGTCGCATTACGAGGCGATCCTAAAGAGCCCGAGCGAGGTCGCAGACGTTCTTTTCCAGCGCGGCGACGGCTTGCTCGTGCGCGTGTCGCCCGACGCGTTCGAGTATTACGACGCCAAGGGCGAGCCCGCTAAAGGCTTCGCGCCGGTGCATCACGGGCTCGGGTACGTGCCCGCTGCGATCTTCCGCTCGAATCACTGGACCGGGGACTGGTTCAATCGCTGGGATCACCGCGCGCTAGTCGACGCGTCGTATGACGTGTCCATGGCCGACGCACTGCTAAACTGGAGCCGCAAGCAATCCGGTAAGCAGCTCTTGATCTCGGGTGACATCAAGGCGATGGCCGGCAAGCAGCCGACCGGCAACCCGGATCGCCCCCTGTACTTCAATACACCGACCGGCACGGATCATCCTAAGTGGGACGTGCTCGACCTGGAGAGCGCCTCGGTGACAAACTGGATCAACGTGATTCAGAACAAGATCGCCGGGGTCTGCGAGCTGTACGGTCTGCCGCCGATCGTGATCACGGGAACCAACGGTAGCGAGGACTGGGGCCAGGTCGGTCTCGCTCGCGCGCCCGAAGTCCTCGATGCTCTGCGAGACGAGCTGATCCCGTGGATGCGCGACGGCGAGAAACAGCTATGGCCGATCGTCTGCGACATGCTCCGCGCGTCGCCCCGCATGGGGTTCGCGCACGAGCACGCTAACGACCTGCCGCCCGGCGACGAAGTGCGCGGCATGCTCGCGCTCCGGTTCCTTGAACCGATCCCGGACGCAAAGCGCAAGATTGCGCGGCTCGATCTGTTCGAGCGAGAGGAAGCCCTCGGCTTGCGGTGCGTCACCGATCTCGTAATCGAAGATCGCCCGGAGCTGTCACGCGAGGAAGCCGACGCGTTGATCGCCGAGAACCTCACCCAGCGACTGCGACGACACGACGCGCTCGCCGCTCGCAATATCCCGGCCGGCACTGCCGCCGCTGTCGAATCCATCGCGCAAGCGCAAGGCCGGATCGGCGGGCTGACGAAGGCCGACAACGCGGCACAGGCCGAGCAGATCGAGTAACGACTCATGACAGACGTAACCCAGACACAGGACACAGCACAGGGCGCGCAGGCCGGCGCCGTCACTCCGGCGACCGCACAGGCCGCCGACACCGCCCCGACCTCGCCAGGAGCCGCACAGGCGGCGGAGAGCACGAGCCCGGACCCGGTCAAGCTAGCGCAGCTCGCCGCCGACCTGGAGACCCGCCTCGGCGCCCTCAAGTCAGAGAGCGAGTCGCGGGCCGCTGTGCACGCCGCCGCGGTGACAGCTCTTCAGGCCGAGCGCGACAAGCTCGCGGGGGAGCGCGACCGCATCGCCGCCGACCTGGACAAGCTGACGAAGTCCACGCGGGAGAGCGCGCTATTCGACAAGCTCTTTACGGCGCTCCCCCACATGGACCGACGCGCAATCCGGGGCATCGTGCGCGAGCTATCGGACGAGGGTCGCGTCGACCGCTTTAGCGAACAGACCGACAAGCAAGCGCAGAGCATTCTGGATATACTCAAGACCGATAGCCCTTCGATGTTGAAGGCTCCGGCGGTCCCCGGCGGCGGGACGAATCCGGTAAAGCTTACGCCGCAAGTAGATCCGCTCGCCGCGGCCTTCGGGCCTCGCGGTCGGCGTTAGTGCATTAGGAGGTAGCTCATGGCTACAGTCGCAGGTTTTAACAAGACATCGCAGAATGATCTGGTCGGCGGAATCCAGCTTGATCAGCTCATTCTCGGCATGAACACCCAGCCCCGGGTGTATCAGGACGTTGCGATGATCAACACCGCAGTTTCCGCGCCGACCTGGCGCATCGCTCGCAATGACCTGATCACGGTTAACACCGTGCTCGCGGAAACGGATGAGGCGGCTTACACCTCGTTCACCACGAGCGGCGTCGAGATCACCCCGAGCATGTATCCGGTTCGCTCGTTCGTTTCGTTCGAGCTGTCGCAGGATAGCGAGGTCGACGTGCTCTCCAAGGCAATCGCTGATCACGCCGAGGTCATCATGAACGCGATCGACGCGAACGTGCTCGCTAACATCTCGTCCGCTACGAACACGACGGATCACAACGGCGTCGCCCTGGACAAGGACAAGTTTCTCGCGGCGCTCCTAGCGTTCAAGAAGCAGAAGCCGAACGCGGGACAGCAGATCTTCGTCGGCGGATTCAAGCAGGTTGCCGACGTGATCAACGCGTTCGCTGACGCGGGCGGCTCGGTCTACGGCGTGCCCGGCGTTGTCTCCAACGCTGTCGGCGGCGCGCAGGATTCGAGCATCTACAAGCGCGGCAACGTCGCGGGTATCGACCTTTACGAGGCCGCTGTCCCCGCGTCCGGTGGCTCCGATGTCTCCGGCGCCTTCATGGTAAAGGCGCGCGCCCTCGCGGTCGGCTTCTGGGTTCTCCTGGATTACAAGCTGACAGACCCGGCCGGCCGCATCGGTGTAGAACTGATGACCTGGAGCCGTTACGGATCCGGCATCGCAAACCAGGCGAACCTCCGCGAGGTTATCTCCCTCGCCTAACAACGAGTGATCGAGCTTGCGACGGGTCCACACAGCGGGCCCGTCGCGCATAGGACCCCATGGCTAACATCAAGGTGAAGTGGATTGCGACGACCGACATCGGCGAGCGCAAGGTGTGGATTGTGCCAGTGTGCAATCCGAGCGGCGTCGTAAAGTACGTCCGCGTCTCCCCGCAAATTCAGTCCGGCATCGTGGAAGCGAAGTACGATGAGCGCGGCATGAACCCGGAGATCGCGGCTGTCCAGCTAAAGGCCGGCCTCGCCGACAACGGCTGGGCGTTCATCGCGGACCTTTGCAGCGACGCCGACATGACTGCAGCGTGGCACGGCTTCGCAAAGTGGATTGCCACCGGGCCTATGTGCATCGAGGGCGCAAAGGTAAAGCCGTTCCCGGCCAAGTACCTGCCGCCGGGCGTGCACGAGCGCGTCGCAGGCCGGGCCGATCATCAGCTCGAAGCCGAGGAGATCGTAATCCCGGAGCTGGACAAGGCGCCGACCTCGAAGCGCAAGGCGCGAGCCGCCGGCCTCGACATCGAGGGTTAGCCGCATGGTCACTTGGCGCGACCTCTACGCTCAAGAGATTGACCGCCAAGCGGAGGTCATTCGCAACGCTCGGCGCATCGGCCAGACATGGCTTGTGATCAACGGGCGCACCGTCGACCCAACCCGGATGAGCGAGCGCGAAATCCTGGACACCGCTCGCAAGGAAGCCGAGCGCCTGATTAACTACACGATCAACCTGGAGCGGGAGGCCGCACGCAAGCGCGGCGCCCCGGACGGCGAGGAATAACAAGTGCACGAGCATCGACTAAATTACGGGCAGGGCGCGCAGACGATCCGCACCGTTCCTGTGTCCTCGCTCGGCTTCGCCGTCCGGCCCTCGGCTGCGACGATGCAGCTCGTAGATCAGCGCTACGGCGACAACGACGCAAACCGCATCGTCGCCGCCGCCGCCGCTGCGACACTAGACCCGGTCGACACGACGACGACCGCCGACACCGGCCGCGGCGCCGCCGACCCGTCGCTCGTGACACTCACGTCCGTTGCGAGCATCGAGGTCGGGCGCCGCTACTTGCTGGCCAGCGCGAGCGGGCCCGGCGAGGAAGTCACGGCGATCTCCGTCAATGCCACCGCAAAGACGGTGCGGCTTCTGACGCCCCCCAAGGCGCCGACTGGTTACGCGACGGGCGCGACCTTCAAAGGCTTGGAGTGGTCGGCCACGGTCGCCGCCCCGGTCGCCGATACCGACACTTACTTTGACGCGCGCCTTGCGGCGATCTGGACATTCACCGGCGTAACCCCGGCTCGCGTGATCGAACGCGTAGAGCTTGTCCGCCCGCGCCCGTCATGGGCGACGCTGGCCGACGTGCTGCGCTTGGAGCCGAATCTCTCCGGCCGCAGTGCCGAGCTCGAGACCTGTCTCGCAATGGCTCACGAAGACCTGGAGACCGACCTGCGGCTCGCCGGCCTCAACCCCTACACGTTCGATCCGGGCCCGCTCGGGCGGCAAGCCGTCATGTACCTCGCAGCCTTCCACGCGTTGAAGGATCACGAGAATGACGCCGCGCAGGAGCGCGCGAAGATGTACTTCGCTCGCTATACGCAGATCGTCACTAATCTGACAGTCGGGCGCGACAAGGCGGGCGTGACCGAGGTTGACGCGGCCAGCGGCGCAGCGGAACCGATCGACACCCGCACTCTCTTTGCGACGCTGTGGTGACCGATGCAGCCGACGACACCCCGCGCCCTTAACGCTGCCTTTGCGACCGCGATCCGTGGCATCGCTCCGAGCGACACGCACGAGAGTGCGGCGCGATGGAACCACCGCCCGGAGCTGCGAGAGCTTGAAATCGCCGACGCGGCCTTGCGCGACTTCTACATCGTCGCGTCACCGGGGGCGCCGAGCGATGAGATCATCGCACCGGAGGCGTACGCGTACCGGCTCGACATCGTGACGAGTTACGCCGGTGTCCCGGTGACCGAGGTCGATTACGTCGTTGACGCCGACGCCCGCGATCTGTGGGACGCGTTCGAGGCGCTCTACTCGCCGACGACGCCCGGCCTGTATTCCGTAGAGCCGATCGGCTCTAACGAGATCGACGACCCCACCGGAACACCCACCTACACGCACGCCTTTCGCGTCGTGTATGCTCGAACACACTGATTAGAGGAGACCTAGACCATGACGCAGATTCGGCACAAGCACCGCACGCAAGTCGGCTATTTCAAGGAGACCACCGTTTGCCAGGCCCCCGCGGCGTGGGCGTCGGATGGTATCCCGATCGGTCTCCGCGACCTCGACATCTCGGGCATCAAGTCCACGTACGTTAACGACCCGATGCTCGAGGAGTATGCGCAGGCCGTCGACACGCGCGATGTCCTAGAGGGCGCGCGCAACAACGAATTCAAGTTCTCGATCCCGTTCTCCGGCTACGGCACTTCGCCCGCCGTAGACGAGCAGGCGACCGCAACGCCGGTGACCGATCTGTACACGTACGCGCTCGGCGGGGCCTCCTACTCGAACACGACGACGCTAACCGGCGGCACTGCAGGGGTCCCGATCTTCGATGAGATCACGAACATCGTCGCTGGCCAGGTCCTCGGCTTCAAGGACACGACATCGCCGACGAAGGCCGGGCAGGTTTCCTTTTGCGAGGTCGCGTCGATCAACGAGATGACAAAGGCTGTCACGCTCTCCTCGAAGCTGCCGTTTACGCCCGCTAACGGCGACCTCGTGCTCGGTGGGTTCACCGGGTTCAAGGACGAGGACGTGCTCGAGGATGCGGTCACGAATCTCAAGACCCTGGCCTTCCATATCCAGCTTCACCCGAGCGACCCTCATTACGTGTGGGAGACCCGCGGCGGCGTCGTGAACATGGCAATCGAGGGGATCGAGCGCAACGCGCCACCCAAGGCGGCCTTTACGGTCATGTCGGCGAATTACAAGTACAGCGACGCGGACGGCCTGGCCAATGTCGTTTACGAGGACGAGCCGTTCGTGATCCCGCCGCTTGCAACGCACGAGCTGAAGATCTCGATCGGCGACGTGACGGACGATGAGTTTGTCGAGTTCTGCGTTACCTCGTTCTCGGTCGACTTCGGAGTCGAGCGCGAGCCGGTGCAGACCCTCACCGAGTCGACTGTCGGCTTCGACGGCCTGTGCTCTTACACGGTCAAGATGAAGCCCGCCGAGGTCACCGTTGTCCTACCGGGCAGCGCAAAGGCTTGGTACCAGGGCTTGAAGGCGCAGACGAATTACCGGATCTGCCTAATGCAGGGCAGCAAGGGTGAGGGCAAGTCGTGGGCCATCTACCTCCCGAAGTGTCAGATCGTTGAGACCCCGGCGAAGACCGAGGCCGGCGAAGCGCTCGGAGTGCAGATCAAGTTTCGCGCAAAGGTCGGCGCGTCGACCTCTGACATGACGCTGTCGTCCGCGAAGATCGCAATCGCGTAACCCGGGCGCCGCTCGCAGGAGACCCAGCCATGGCGATCAAGAATCTACGTCCGCCGCATTACGCGGCCGACAAGCCCGGGCACTACATCGCCCGGACCGACGACGCACTCGACACCGAGCGTTATCATGCCGAGCTAGAGGCGATGGGCGCCGAGCTTGCAAAGCGCCTCGAAGCCGACCCCGACCTCGACGTAAAGGCGACCGGCCTGCTCGTGACCGATCACCCGCTCAATCGCTATTGGAGCGGCGCGCATCGCTTCGACCTGGACGCCGTCGATTACTTCATGGGCGCCCCGGTCAAGATCCGCGATTACTTCAACAAGGGCGAGCCGCAGGTCGTCGTGTTCCGGCGCCTCTCGCCCGAGGAATACCAGCAGTGCATGTCGCTGCGCCGACGCGGTGATTACGAGCTGTCCTCGCTGCGCGCGTGTCGGCTGGGTGTGATCGAGGTAATCGGCGCCCCGCCGATCAAGCTGCGCCGCGTCGACGGAGAGCTAGACGACGCGTCCATGCAGGCGCTACACGACGCGGACCCCGACCTGCCCTTGTGGCTCGGAACCGCGAACCTGCTCGGCTACAGCGGCGGGCTCCGCGACATCGAGCGTTTTCGCTGAGACTGCACGCGCGCCGCCGCGTTCCCTGCCGTGTAGTCAATACGTCCGAAGGGGGCGGGCCGCGCTTTAGCACTTACGAGCCCTTCGACTGTCTCGAGATCTGTCGCAAGTATCAGTCCCGCGAGCTTGATCCCGAGAAGCAGGCCGCCCGGCATTGCACGCTCCCCACGGTCGACACGAATACATGGGACGAGCACGCGACGCTGGACAGCGTCTACATGGGGGCGGCCCCGGATTACGAGCGCGAGGGCGACGACCCGGAATGGGAGCGACCGCCCGAGCGCATCGATGAGAGCGGCTGCCCTTGTGGTTACATCTACAGTGCGTTTGTCCTGAGCCTGCTCCGCTACCGGCGGCAAATGGACAACGCAGGCAACCGGATCGATCATCACAGATATACGCGGTGCGATGACGATCTCGTAATCGAGGCACTGCGCGCGATGGAGCTAGAGGAGGCAGCCGCCGATTCGGACCGTCACAAGATTATGACCGGAGGCGGGTGACCTGTGAGCACACAAGAAAAAGTCGACATCGTCGTAACGGCACAGACCGACGGCGCAACGCAGAAGCTCAAGGAGACCGCCGGCGCGACCGAGCAAATGGCCACGGCTGCCAAGGCCGCAGGCGCCGAGCAGGCTGCGCTGACAGTGCAATTGCAGCGGGCGCAAAAAGCACAGGCTGACAGCGCCACCGCTAACCAGCGCCTCGCGCGAGCACAGGACGAGGCGACCATGACAGCCCGCGCTCACGGTGCCGCGTCGACGCAGGCGGCTGAGGCTGAGGCAAAGCTTGCACGCGCGACGGAGACCGCACGAGCCGCCGCTAAGGCGCTCGCCACCGAGGAGGCCGCGCTGACGCAGGGGATCGCAGCGGCCACGGCTGCGACGGACAAAGCCAGCCCCGCACTGGCCAAGCTCGCAAAGGAGGCTGACAAGGTGTCGGCCGCCGCCGAGCGCCAGGCCGCCGAGGTCAAGCGCGCAGAGCTGGCGCAGCTCGCCGCCGCCAAGGCGTCCGGCAAGGGTGCCGAGGGATTCTCTCTGCTCGGCGCCGCTGGCTCGAAGCTCACGGGCCTGCTCGGGGTCGGGCTCGCCGCGTCGCTCGCAGGCGTCGGTTCGCAGCTATCGGAGATGGCAGAGAAGACGCTCCAATACGAGACCGCAATGCGCAACCTGCCATTCGCGCTCGACGGCGCGAAGAAGGCGACGCACGGCATGGTCTCCGAGCAAGAGCTAGCGATCGCCGCGTCGCAGGCCGTCGCGCTCGGTGTCGTAAAGACTCAGAAGGAATTTGATCAGCTCGCATCGGACGCGTCCAAGATTGCACTCAAGCTCGGGTCGTCCAGCGGACAAATGCTCGGTGACCTTACGACCGCGCTCGGCCGTGGCTCCGCGATGATCCTCGACAATGCCGGCATCATCCTAAAGGTGAGCGACGCGAACGAGCGCTATGCGGCGAGCGTCGGAAAGACGGTAGAGCAACTAAGCGAGGCCGAGAAAAAGATCGCATTCCAGACCGCCGCCATGGAAGCGATCCGCAAGTCTGCCGACGCGACGACCGTCGCCTATGACGGCAACGCGGCGGCCATCCTCCGCGTAAAGACCGCATGGGGCGATGCCATGGCGTCCATGGAGCGCGCGACCGTCAACGCTGTCGGTGGCACGATCACGCTGATCACCGGCGCTAAGGACGAGCTGATCAAGCTCCACGGCGTAGCCGAGCAAACCGTCGTCGCATCCGACAAGTGGGCCGTGTCGACGGGCCTCGCAGCGCAGGCCACCGCGGCATGGGCGGCGGAGCTGCTACTCGGCGCCGATGCACTGGAGATGGTGCAGCGTATCGCGCTTGACGAGCAGAATCTCGCAGCCGCGGCCAAGCTCACAGATCAAGAGCGTGCAAAGCGCGACGTGCTCGCGCAAGAGGCTGACTTTGCCGAGCGCCAGGCAAAGGCCATGGAGAAGATCGGTAAGGAGCATGAGAGCTTCCTAGACGAGCAGGCCATGCGCTCGATCGTATACGGGCCGGAGGAGGCTCCGAAGGCTGACAAGAAAAAGAGCGGCCGGGCCGTCAAGGCAAAGGACATCCGCAGCAACGGAGATATCCAGCGTGCTCGCATTTTTGACGGGCGCGACGAATCCAACGCGGTCGCGTGGGACGCGATGGCCGCCGGGCGCGAGGATGCAGCGGCGCGAGAGGCTGCCGCCGTAGCCGAGCAGGTCGCAGCGCAGGAGCGTGCAATCGACGCCCTCACTCGTGAGATGGAGGCGCGCGAGGCCGCGGGCATGCAAGCCGAGGACTTGATCGACCGGCGCATCGCCGCAGAGCGCAAGCTCGCCGACTATCAGCGGAAGAACGCACGCGACGACCGAGCCCGCGAGCAGGCCGAAACGCGCATGATGAAGGCCGAGCACGATAAGCGGCTCCGCGATCTCCGGGCCGCGTCCGCTGCACAGATTGCCGAGGAGAAAAAGCGCGAGGCTGTGATCGGCGCCGTTACCTCGAACGTGCAGTCGCTCGGGTCGGCGATGGTCGGCGCGATGCAGGCGCAAGCCGAGGGCGCCGCCGGTGCGATCGCGCTAGAGCTTGAGTCGTGGCTAAAGGGCGTGCGGAACCAGATGATCGTAAAGAGCCTCGTGGAGTTTGCGCTGGCCGCAGGGTCCGCCGCGAGCTTCAACCCGGTCGGTGCTGCTGCGCACGCCGCCGCCGGTGGCCTCGCTGTCGCCGCGGCTGTCGCGGCCGGTGCGGGCGGTGCGATCGTCGGGGCCTCGAACGAGGCTCGCGGTCTCCACGACTCGCCGGGCTCCAAGGCCAGCGGTTCGAGCGGTGGCGGCGGAGCTGCGCGCGGTGACTCGCCAGGCGGCGGACATGGTGGCGGCGGAGCTGAGTACGCAGAGACCCCGGTGTCGCGCGAGGCTGCGCGTCGTGATGTCGACATGCCGCGGCACTCGCAGGCCCCGGCTCCGGCCTCGCACACGTCGGTCACGGTCAACGTAACCGGGCTGATGGCTGGCAGCGAGCGCGAGCTTGCGTCCAAGCTCGATCGATTGCTGCGAAAGGCGCCGCTCGGCGGCCGGAGGGCGTAAACATGACAGCGAGTGTATGGTTGATCGGATCGTATCGAGAGCTGCCTATACAGCTTTTCTCAATCAACGCCGGGGCCGGCGTGATCTCGGCGGGCTCGCGGTACCTGTACCACGACACGGCCGGCCTGAGTCTGCTTACGGCGCTCCAGACCGCCATGACCTCCGCCGGTGTCGGCGCCGCGTCCGCCGTGCTCCTGCGCAATCGCAAGGTGCGCCTGAGCGGCAACGCTGACTTTACGATCACGTGGCCCGCGGACAACGTGCTGCGAAATCTGCTCGGCTTCACCGGCAACCTTGCGGGCGCGTCCACGTACACGGCCCCGCTGATCAGCCGACTGCTATGGAGCCCGGGCCGCTGCGAGTGGTCTACCGCTGCGCCCGGTGGTGTGCTCGGTCACCCGCTGCACAACGTATACTTTGCGCAGTCGCCCCTCGACAATAACCTGTCAGCGGTGGGGCACGGCCCGCCGCGCTACGTCAACGCGTTCAAGTTTCCGCACGTCGCGGCGGCTCGCTACCAGACCGCGAGCAACCTCGGCGGCGAGTGGTCGGCGTTCTTCGATCAAGTCTGCATCAAGGCCGCGAGCTTCCACTTGTGGCGCAACGTAGATGAGAGCGACGCGAGCTCGAGCCCGGTCACGCTGTCGACGCGGATCGGCCCGTACGTGCTGCAACCCCAGCGTCGCAGCCTGGACTGGACGTTTGCGCGATCGACGGGCGGTAACTTCTCATTGACGGACACGCGCTACGAACACCAGATCGCGGTCTCCGTCGTCCCTGAGTACGCGACGTAAGCGCTCGGCCGGGGCAGCGCGCAGCCGCAGGTGGTAGGATAACGAGAACATGGCTTACACGGTCGCACAGCTTGCGCAGCGCTCGACACAGTCGATCGCGTGGCTCTTTGTAATCGAGGGGATCCCGTACATGTGGACCGACACGCTCGCGCTCGAGGGCAGCGGGCCCGGCTCCTGGATCGACGATTACAACGGCGACGCGTGGACCGTGCTCCCCGGGCTGCGCATGCCGGACAGCGTAGACGAGCCGGACCTTGATCTTGACACCGGCATGCTAACCGGCGGGGACCTCTCGATTACGATCGACGATACCGCGGGCGTGCTGATCACGCTGCTACGCGAGCAGGACGATCACGACTTCATCGGAGAGCGCCTCGCGCCGACCGACGACCCCGCCCCCGCGACCCTGGTAGGGATCGGCGGCGACAGCGTTCCCGTGTGGGGCCGGTTCATCGGACCCGAAGCGATCGGCCCGGCCGGCGAGCGTCGACGGTTTCAGATCCCCGGCGCCACGCTGCCTGGTTACGACCATGTCGCCGTCGACGCGGGCGAGCAGACGATCGCATTTACCGCGGTGACCGACGCGCCCGAGTGGCTGGACGGCCGACGCTGCGCGCTCTACCGAATTTGGCAGGACCCGATCACCGGCGTTTACGCTCCGCTCGCTGATCAGCTCGCGTCCGGTTACAGCCGCACATGGTGGGGGACGGTGCCGCGACCGACCGAGTCTGAGGCGCTAGAGTTTACGCTGGCCTGCGAGGGACCGCCCGCCTGGCTTGCGCGCACCTGCAACCAAACGAACCCCGAAGCATGGGGCCCGGTGTCCGCGAACCTCGCGCTCGACTCCACACCCGGGCAGCGCGACGACCTCATCGCGGTCGCGTTCCAATACGTCATGCCCTTTGACTTCGGGGACAACCTGCGTTGCGGATTCTCCTCGTTCGATCCGGTAGACGACACGCTCACGACGGACCAGAATGCGATCCAGGTCATTAACGAGATCCGGGTCCGCATGTCGACGCTTGTCGCTACGGCCGGCGCGGATGCGACGTTCTCCACGCACCGCAACGGCGAATTCAAGTTCGAGCTAAACGGCGCGTCGGTCCGGGTGGATGATGACAACCCCACCCTCGCGGGCGTCATGCAGCTTTGCATGCACGAGAAGGTGTGGCGCTTCCTCGGTTACGATCCGCAGATCCAGGACTGCGATTACGCCGACACCGAGACGCCGCGCGACATCAATTTCATCGAGTGCACCGATAACACTTTCCAGCCGTGGCCCGGCGATCAAGTCGCTACGCCCGGGCCCGGATACTGGGTTGCCTACTTTACGACGCTGCCCATCGGCGCGACCTACAACGACACGAACGCCGACAACGACGGTAACTGGCGCACGTACAAGCCCGTGAACCCGGCGGGCATTACGGCGCTGTACCCCGAGGGCGGTCAAGAGATCGCACTCGCTTACGGGCTCGGTCCGTACTGCGGCGGACAGCTCGCGCGCCCGGTCGCCGATCACGTCATGGAGAACGGGCAGCCGTGCGACCGCACCGGGTTCTTCGCCCTCCGCGGCAACTACCGGGACAGCGTCGACGCCGACGCGCGCATGCTCTACCAGGTGATCAAAGGCTCCTGGGTCAACGACGCGGGCACGTTCGCCGACGACGGCGAGGGTAACCGCACCGTCGTAATCGAGCGCTGGCTTGACCCGCGCTTGTTCGGCTACCCCGACCCGCCGATCGATCGCGTGTGGTCGTCTGAAAATATCGAGTGGGCCGCGCTGTCCGTGATCGGCTACAACACAAACGCTGTCGACCGCGCCGACCTCGCATTGCTGCGCCTCATGCTGTCGACCGGCACGAAGCAATGGGACGCGGGCTCTTACGAGGGCGTGCCCGGTGCGACATACGAGGTCGGCGCGAACGGACACCCCGACGCGGTCGCGCCACACCTGCAAGGCGACGACCAGGACAGCGCTGATATCAGCGTCGCAATCCCTCACCAGTTTATCGACTGGCGCAGCTTTATCAACGCCGCAAAGGCATTGCCAGACGGCGGCTACCTCGACCCGCTGAACACCGGCAAGGTCGCATTCCGAACCGGCTTCGACTCGGCACAAGCGATAGAGCAGATCATGCGGCCCCGCGGATGGGCGATGGTGCTGGACGGGTATCGCTACGGCTTGACCGCGCTCGGCGCCGTGCTCGACACCGAGGATGCGACGGTCACCATCGGCGAGGCTGACATCGACAAGGACGCGCAGCCGTACATCCCGCCGGTGACGTTCGATGCGCTCGCGCCTTACGACCGGGTCTCGATCGAATACGGCTACCCCGCGGCCGGCGAGGGCGGCGACGGGTCGGTCACGTTCGAGGCGCGGGCGCTGTCGTCCAAGCTGCGCGCGCGTCACAATCCGAACGTCAAGAGTTTCGAGGGGTTCGGCATGACTAACGCTGCACTGTGGGCCGGCGAGGACAATGACAAGTCGCCGCCGCACTGGGTGCCGAGCTTTCGCAAGCTGCACTGCGACACGCTGGCCGAGCATCACGCCGCGCCGCATGAGTACCTGCCCGGCGTGCCGATCAAGATCCCGAAGGCGAATGACCTCAACGTCGGTACCGTTGTCCTCGTGACGACCCCGTGGCCCGCGACGCGCACCGGCGCTTACGGCATGGTCGGGCGTGTCGGCCGGATCGTAAAGCTGTCGCGCGACCGGGACACGCTCACAGCGACTTGCGATATCCAGGTCCAGGCCGGCGACGCGAACACAAAGCGCCGGTTCGCTCCGATTGCGCGCGTGCTCGACAGCGTGTCCACGCTCGAAGAGCGCCACGACGCCGACCATCGCACGCTGTACTGCTACGGCGACTGGTTCGAGCACGAGGGCGGGTCCGATGTTCGCCGCTTCGCAGAGCCCGCATGGAGCACGCTCGGCGGCAACGCGACGATCGTCGGCATGCAGTACAACGGGCGCGAGTGGATCGAGCGCTTCACCTGCGACGTGGAGAGCGTCGACACCACGGCGCACACGATCACTTACGTCGACGGGTCGTTTACGGGCAGCTTCCGCGAGCGCGAGTATTGCGTGCTGCAGCTCGACACCTATGACAATCAAACCGCGCCCTGGCCAAAGGCCGCGTTCGTGGTGAACACGGACCCGTCCGGCAAGTTCGGCGGCGTAAAGGGCTTCGAGCTGCAATGACCGACCTGGATCGCAATAGCAAAGCTGACACCGTGTTCCTGTCCAAGCGAGGCGACGGGGGTAGCGACGACCTCTCGCTCGACATCTCGCAGGAGCGCACTGACATCACGTTCGCCGGTACCTACGTGCACGAGTCTCCGAGCGCCAGGGCGGCGATCACGTACCCCCGCGAGCTGTCCGTGACGTTCGCCGCGCAGACCGGCGACGCTGGGATCTTGCTAAACCACGGCAACGCGGCGGGCACGTCCTACACGTACCGCATGCGGGTCAACGCGGGCGCCCTGGAGTGCATGGAGAACGGCACGCTGCGAGTCTCCGTCGCGCTCCCCTCGCTCATCCTCGGCGGCGCACAAGACTACGTCGCGCACTGGAGCACGTTTGCGATCGGCACGTCGGTTCGCAGCGAGGTCATGGTGCATTGCGTCGATACCGGCGTCTTTGCGCACGGCTTCGCCACGCACGCGGCGCCGACCACGAACGCGTCATGGGACTTGACGATCGGCGGCTACGGGGCCGGCGTGTCCGCTTACGATGTCGACGCGATCGACAGCGTGCGGATCTCGCAACGCTTCCACTCACTCACCGAGGGGCGCGAGGACTGGATCACGCAAAGCACCAAGCCGACGATCACGGCGCGCCTGCGCAATCCTACCCTGCCCGTCGACACGGACACGCTCATCGGCCTCGAGGGCGGCTTCGCCGGCCCCGCGTATCTGTGGGCCGGTGCTGCATCACGCGACAACGATCGGCGCCTTGTTGGGTCCGTGATCAACCTGCGGCCTCCGGCGCAGTTTGCGATTTCCACCGCGAGCTACGTCGCCACGCCGCAACGCTTCCGACACCTGCCCGGCTCGGTCTACGTCCAGACCCGCGAGCACACGTGGTATCGGCCGGTGCCCCCGGGCTGCAATCGCGTATGGGCCCGGGCGCACGTCCGGCTATACACGCTGTCGGATCCGATCGATGTCGGATTCCGCTGCTACACGCTGCCCGGCTTCCCGTACGCAAAGGAGCCGAAGCAAGTGCAGGCGCAGCACTTCGGGTCGACGGTGTTTCTCAATACCTCGCACTCTACAAACGACGGTGCATGGGTTGACCTCGGGTCCGTCGTTGTCCAGCCCGACGAAAACGGGTGCGTGCTATTCGCGCTCGCGCACGTGCTCGACATCGGCGATCCCAACGTTGACGACATGCACGTGTCGCTGCGCGCGATGCAGGTGACCCCGTATTACGAGCCGAGCGACGCGGACGGCTTCGACGCTTCGCCGTGAGCCCCGCCCGGACTGGAGATTGAGCAATGCCGAATTACAAAAAGCGTGTCCTCGCTGACGCACTCCCCACGAACCCGCCGCTTGCACCGCTGACAGGGGGGCAGCCTGCGCGGGCAGACCGCGTCGCGTCCGTGTTCGCGGAACAGGATCGCGTGCTCGGTCACGGCCGGCGCATCGTCGCGGCAGGCGGGCTCCAGGGCGCCGACGCATTCCAGGTCGGCGACGACTTCCCGGAGAGCGGCGTGACCCAGGTGCACCCGCTCGCGGGCGTCAATCGGATCGTTGACCGCAAGCGGATCACGCTGACGCCGGGCCACTACCTGCGCGCCGTCGCAATCTGCGTCCCATCGGGCATGACGCAAAAGCTTGACGGCTCGATCTACGTCGCCGCCGGTGCGGGCGGTACGATCAAGTTTCAGGCGGAATACGACAACGGCTCCGATGTCGAGACCGTCACGTCTTACATCGAGGTCGCGCCGTCCATCAATGAGTACGGGGCGGAGAGCGAGTATGCGGGCGCCTCGTTCGCGGAGCTGACGCGGCATGTGGTCGACATCTTCCCGCCGCTCGCCCCGGTCTCAGAGCTTGCGAAGTGGAGTGAGGGCTGCACCGTCGATCTGACGATCGCTTACATCGGCGGCGTGCGGTGCGTTGACCTCGCGGTGTTCGAGACACCCGTCGCTTTCGCGTCGACGTTGACGGCTGCGCCGTGGCCGACCTCGCTGTATGTCAACGGCGCTGGCCAGGCGCCCGACAACTACCCCGCAAAATATCCGGTGAGTGCCACGAACAAGGGCGGCGACCCGGGCAGCGGTACCGATTACGCGATCGAGGTCGCGCGTCGCCAGTGCCTCGAGCTCGGGCCCTTCCTGCTTACGGCGTCGGCGTGGAATGAGGCGACGGAATCGGTAGCGTCGACGGAGACGACGGCGATCACAACGAACAGCACGAGCTTTATTGACTTGTGGCGGCCGGGTGTCACGGCTTGGAGCGAGAACGCGGCGGGCTGGACTATCAGCGCAGGCGGCAACGCGCCCGGTCACAATACGAGCGGGCCGCTAGAGCTGCGAGACTGCGATCGCGTCGTGACATGCAAGGTGTCGGTTTACGCCAAGCGCGAGAGCAACGCGGCAGGGACCGCGACGGTGCGAGCGCAGGTGTCGGGGTACAGCATGACGGACATTGCGATCGCGTCGAACGCTTGGGGTTGGTACGAGACCGAGGGCGCGCTACAATGTGGCTTCGGAGCCGAGGACCCAACCTCGCTCTTGCTACTCGGAAAGACGACGGATACCGGGACGACCCTGCATATTCGTTACGCACAGATTCAATACAGCGCGCCGCCGGAGTCGTAAGCCGGGCCGACGCAGACAGACACGAGGGACCCCCACATGGCAACTAATCACGGCGCGACAGAGCTACACAATTTCCCCGGCGGCATTACCGTGGCCGGCCTCACAGCGACCGGCACGATCGACCTGTCCGGCGCGACGGTCACCCAGCCGAGCAACCAGTTTGCGGTGCTGCGCTATGTGTCGCAGTCGATCACGCACGCCGACCTTACTGGCGGCGCTGCGACTTGCACCGTCGCTCTCACCGGCGAGCCGACAACGTCGATCCCGCTTGCGTGCTACGTCGTGACCTCACGGGAGACAACGTCTAGCGCCGGTGGCACTACAGGGCTCACGGTCAAGATCGGGAACAGCACCGACGACGACGGCTACGTCACCGCGGTCTCCGTGTTCGGCGCGGCCGGTCGCAAGGAAGGCGCACCGGGCGTCATGCTCGGCGGATACCGTGCGGGTGACTCGCTACTCGCGTCGTTTACTGCGACCGGCGGGGCAGCGGACATCGCGCATATCAGCGCGCTCGCGCTCAAGGTCGTGGTTCTTTACGCGACCGTCGCCGCGGAGTGACGTGCTCGGGCTCGCGCCCGAAGTCAGGTACATATAGGCGCCCGGGTGGGGTGCGCGTATCGATGAGTGGGCGGCCACGGGTGCGCCTATATGTACCTGACTTGCGATTGCACAAAAGCGAAAGGGGCCCCGAGTGATCGGAGCCCCTTTCGTCGTGGTCGCGTCCGTCCGGCTCCGGGCCGGCCGTCGGTTAGTTCGGCGCGTAGGCTGCGAGCAGGTCGCGCCATTGCGCGGGCGTCATGTGCTCGGGCGGGGCTGCCGCGAGCGAGCTGCGATCGAGCGATCGAGCACACGTCGCAGAGCGGGGCGCCGCTCCGGGACACCGGCGAGCTTAGCGAGGGGCCGCGGTGCTGTCCCCGCACATGCCGGGGCGAGCGTCGCAGTACGGGCGGGGCTGCTTACCGCTCGGCTGGAAATTGCAGTCGAAGCCGTCCCCGCACTCGCCGGCCTGGAAGTGGCAGGGCTTGCGGCACTCCGCGGGCCCGTTCTCCTCGTCCCAGGTGACGCACTCCAAGCCGGGCGCGCAGTAGATCCCCATCTCCTCGATGCACCGCTCGCCCTCGCACAGGCCCGCCGGGCCGTCGTCGTCGGACCCGGTCGTCGGGCTGCCATCCTCCGCGCCGCAGGAGCCCGCCTGCGAGGTCGCGCCGGTGTCGCCGGTACCCGTGCCCTCGCCGGACGCCTCGCAGCTCTCCGAGTCTCCTGCGCTGTCGCTGCCGGTGTCCGTGGCGGTCGCGCTCGCCGTCGACGGGGTGGGGTCCTTGTCGGGGTCGCACGCGGGGAGCTGCGCCAGGGTGGCGACGGCGAGGATGAGCGCGGCGAGCGTGTCGTGTCCGTGTCTGCTTTGCATTGTCGTGTCTCTCTGTCTGTTCTCGTCTGTGTCTGTTCGTGGTTGTCGGGCCCGGGGGTCGGGCGGTTACTCGAAGCCCTCGGCGCTGGCCATGCCGTGCAAGAGCTTGAGAGTGTCGAGGTCGCAAGGGACCTTGCTGCCGAGGACAGCGTGCATGAGCGCGAGCAGGTAAGCGTCAAGGTCGCGGGTCGCCGACGCGACCCCCTCGGTGAGGTCGTCGGCGCTCTCACGCACGAGCCGGTGCAGCGCCATCAATGCGTTGTCGGTCATGTGCTGCATGTCAGCGCTCCCCCGCAGTCCGCACGCTGTCGAGCATGTGGGGCAGCTTTACGATCGCGTCATGGAGCGAGACGATCGCGCTCGTCTGCTCCATGGTGAACACGACAGCGACATGCCAGCCCTGGGTGCTGTGATGCAGCGGGCGGCATGAGGCGCCGAGGAGAGAGGCCAGGAGCCGGGAGGCTTGCGTGACCTCGAGAGGCGGCGTGGGGGCGGGCGGGGCTTGTGTCACGTTGCACCCCCGGCGTTTACGATGATGCGTCGACGGGGGGAGCCGATCGGCTCCGGCGAGCCGAACGTGGTGTGACAGTCGCCGGGGTCCGCGACCGCACCGGCAACGATGCAGCCGTGCAAGCCGGCCTCGTTCGCGGTGCGGTAGTTGAAGCGGTAGCCGGCGGGGGAGCGCTCGACAAACATGCCGGTAGCACGCTCGAGCGTAGCGATTCTCAGAGTACAGGTGTCCATTGTTGACTCGCGGGGTTGAGGGTTCGGGAACGGAAAGGCGCCGTCCCTGGCGCCCCACGATTGCTAAGCTGTCATTCTAATCTAAAGACGCTACACCGTGGCCCCGGTAGCGTAATCGGGGCTTGCGTCGTAATCAGGTCACGCGGCCACGAGCTTGCGCCCGGTCTTGCCCTTGTGCTTGACGTAGCGGGCGCCGGCCGGCGGGTTGCCGATCATGTCGATCCTGCTCGCTTCCACAAGCTCGCGGAGCAGGACGCCGACGCGGCTCTTCGAGTAGGAGGACAGCCGGCGCCTTTCCAGGTGCGGCATGACCTCCGAGACCTTGAGACCGCCGACCGGACCGCTCTCCACGATCTCGATAAGCGCTGTCTCGATCGTCTCACGGTCCCCGCTCGCAGCCGCGGCGGCGGCAGCCCTCGGCTTTGCGGCGGACCTGGCCTTGGCCTTGCGCTTCGACGCCTTGCGCTTGGACGCCGGCTTGCTCTCCTCGGCGCCGGTGCTGTCGTCGTCGTCGTCGTCGTCGTCGTCGCCCCCGTCATCCATGACGCTCGGCGGTAGACCGAGGTCGGCTGCGATGCGGGCATCAAGGTCGTCGTTATTCGTCAGCGCGAGCAGGACGGTGATCGGCAGCGTGACCGACGCGTCGTCATGCGTGATCGTGCATCCGTGTTCCTCGCGCAGGTTTGCGATCACGTCCGCGATGTACGCGGGCCGGACCCGCTGAATCTCCGCGCGCTGCGCGGCCCAGATCCGGTTCTTTGCGTCTGTGATCGCGGTGGCCCGGGGGTCCCTCTTATCCTCCTCCTGCTCGCCCTCCTCGTCCTCGGCGGAGAGCTGCGCCGCGTCGTCGTTGCTCGCGGTCTCCTGCTCGTGCTCGGTCTGCACGTGCTCGGTGGTGTCGACGGTAGCGGCGGCGTCCGGGTCCGGCTCGCGCTCGGTCTCCACGGCGGGGGCGGCGGTCTCCACGGTGGCGGTGTTCTCGGTCGGGGTGATGGTGGCGGGGTGCTTGTTCGGCATGTGCGGGGGTGCTTTCTTGCGACGTGACATTGTGGTGTGCTTGCTTGCGGTGGGGTGTGCGTATTCGTGTTGTTATTCAGATTTGCTAGGAGGCGGCCGCGGCGGCAGGGCGCAGCGCGGCGTGTGCAGCAGCGAGGGCGGCGTCTAGGACGAATCGGCCGAGCGGCGTCAGAGCGTAGCCGTCGCGGAAGGTGTCCGTGATCCAGCCGTTGCGCTTGCACGCTTCGAGGGTCGCAGTCGGGGTGCGGGCCTCGAAGCCGCGCCACACGTTGATCGTATGACCGGCGCCGGACGAGCTTCCTTGCGTGACCGCGATCTCGCAAAGGACCTCGGTCTGCGCCGCGTTCGGCAGGATGACTTGCGGCGGCTGACGTTGCTCGCAGCGCTTGAGATACGCGGTCGGCGTCATGGTCGGCAGCATGTAATCGGCCTCATCAACGGTAACGGTGGGGAGCGTCGGGGTCGGGGTGTTCATGGCGGCGGATCACCTCGGGGTCGGGGTGGCGGTGGCGAGGGCGACGATAACGTCCATTCCGGCGGAGGTCGAATCGGCGAGCCGGTTCATGAGCTGCGCTTGTCCAGCGGTGAGGTTGTACAGGTCGGTCATGTGATGTCCTGGGACGGGATGATGTCGATAACGAGGCGCTCGGATGCAGCGACCGGGAAAGCCAGGTCGGGGTCGCCGGGCCGGAACACATGCCGGGGAGCTGACGCGCCGGTAGTGCGGACGACGATGTAATCAGCGGGGCCGTGCGAGTAGCGAGCGAGGATCTCTGAGAATCG
>Ga0075163_10001808_pt1 | contig 28907 bp, 22 predicted proteins | sample JI1023141ADNA_FD_71478 | JGI IMG/M metagenome (GOLD analysis project Ga0075163, IMG submission 71478) | Wastewater effluent complex algal communities from Wisconsin, to seasonally profile nutrient transformation and Carbon sequestration -... | ecosystem: Engineered > WWTP > Effluent > Algae...
TCCTCGGGGGATGAGCACATCAGCGCCTCGCTGGACGGGGGTACTCCCCCGGCCTGCGAGGCGCTGAAATCGTCCGGCGCGAGGCCGCCGAGCGAGCTGTGCGGTCGAAGTGAGTTGTAGTCGACGCGCCAGCCCTCGATCAGGGCGCGTGCGTCGGCCACCGTCGTGAAGACGTGCTGGTTCAGGCACTCGTCGCGGAAGCGCGAGTTGAAGCTCTCCGCGTACGCGTTCTGGATCGGCTTGCCAGGATCGATCCAGCAAGGCTCGATTCCACGCCGCTGCACCCACGCGAGGAATGCGCGGCTCGTGAATTCAGGACCGTTGTCCATGACCAGTCGGTTTGGCTTGCCGTAGCAGTCGATCGCTTGCTCGAGAGCACGGATGACGCGGAGTCCAGGCAGAGACGTATCCACCTCGATGACCACGCACCGCTTGCTCACGTCGTCGACGACGGCGAAGGCTCGGAAAGCACGGCCGTCCACGAGACGATCGGAGACGAAGTCCATCGACCACCGATCGTTGATCGCAATCGGCGGCAACGGCTTGCCTCGACGCTCGCCGCACCGGCGTTTCCCACGCTTTCCTCGCAGTTTCAGGCCAGCGAGTCGGTACAGCCGGTACACGAGCTTGTGGTTCGCCTTGAAGCCCTCGCGACCCAGCATGATGTGCAACCGGCGATAGCCAAACCGCGGGCGATCGCCTGCGAGCGCGGCCAGTCGCATCGAGAGCTCGGCGTACGATCGCCGGCGAGCTTGGTAGCGTTGCGACGATCGAGCAAAGCCGGTCACGTCGCACGCGTGCCGTTCGCTGAAGCCGTGCACATCCATGACTTCCTGGACGACGGCGCGTCTCAGAGGCGGTGTCACCACTTTTTTTTCAACACCTCCTTGAGCGCCTGGTTGTCCAGGCTGAGGTCGGCGACCATCTGCTTCAGGCGACGGTTCTCATCCTCGAGGTCTCGGAGGCGACGGGCTTCGTTCGCCTCCATCCCGCCGTACTTGGCCTTCCAGCGATACAGCGTCTGCTCGCTGATGCCGTGCTTTCGACAGGCCTCCTTGGCCGTCACACCGGCCTCGACCTCCTTCAGGATTCCGATGACTTGCTCGTCCGTGAATCGGCTCTTGCGCATGCTGGGCTCCGGGTTCGTTCTACCCGGAGACTCACGCTTCCGCTGGACCAGCTTTCAGGGGCAAGCTCAACTACAGTCGCTGTCCAGGAGAGTCAACCTCCGCACCATGCGCCGGACGTGCGCAGGCACCAACAGCCAGGAGTGGTCGCAAGCCGATACGATTGTGACGAGGAGATACGCCGTCTCGTCCGTGCAACCGACACCTCTTCATTCTGGTCGCGCGAGCCAAGTGGGTGCCGGCTAGTGCGAGTTCCATGGCCTACCAATGATCTCCTCAGGATCGATCTCGTCCAGTTCGACATCCTTGAGCCCCAGATCAAATAGTGGGGCATCTTCTTGGAGTCGCGTGACGAGTTCCGCCAACGCGAACATCTTGCCCGCGAAGAACCACCGCTCATGTTGAGTGGGTGCTCTCGAGCGATACAGCTGCGCCTCGGACACTGCTTCTCGCAGCAGGTGAGCCAGGTTTCTTGCGTACTCCTCGTACCTGTCCTTCTCAAGCTCCTTCATTCATGCGTCCTCCGCACTTTGCCCAGTGAGTAAGTGGTTTCGATCGGGTCGGGCGATGCGGGGAGACCCGACGTGGGTCGCTTCGACAGGCCGCGCTTGCGGGTGTCAGCCTGAATCCCATCTCGTGTCCAGCGCGTGTACACACGCGGCCATTCGCGGTGTCCTCTTGGGCACGCAGGTCGGCACCAAAGTGGTGAAGCGTCTCCGTTCGCGCCTTGTGCCTGGTAGGGCTACCGTGTAACAGGCGCCGGGTATGCGAGACGTGTTGGAGCGGGTGAAGGGATTCGAACACGCGACATTCAGCTTGGGAATCCGACACCCGACCAGCCGAGCATGTCTGCATGTTCGGCTCGCACAGTGCCATCCCCATGGCTCGAAATCGGTGGAGCATGGGGGCTAGCGGGATGGCTCGTTCTCGAGCGTCTCGAGGTCCATCATCCCGGGCGCATGGCCACGCGCAACACACCATGCGCGAGGGAGAGTCGCTCGCGAGCGTCGGTACTCGGGCAGTCGTGCGCGTGCATCACGCAGGCGACCTTTACTTGGCCGTCGGCCGCGGCGAGCAGGCGTTCCGCCTCCGTGCGATCGACGCCGGCGACGCGCTCGACGAGGGTGATGCCGCGCTGCCACAGCTTGGCGTTGCCGCGCGTGTTCACGTCGACCATCAGGTTCCCGTGCACCTTGCCCAGGCGCACCATCACGAGCGTGCTGATCGTGTTCAACACCAGCTTGGTGGCGGTGCCGGCTTTCAAGCGCGTGCTGCCGGCGACGACTTCGGGACCGGTGACGACGCGGATCGAGACGTCGGCGGTGTCGGCGGCTTGCTCGCGCGGCACGCACGCCAGGAACACCGTCGCGGCGCCGCCTGCGCGCGCCGCGTCGATCGCGCCGTGCACGAAGGGCGTCGTGCCGCCGGCCGCGATGCCGACGACGACGTCGCGCTCGTTCACGCCGCGCTCGGCGATCGCGCTCGCACCGGCGTCTCGCGAGTCCTCGGCGCCTTCGACGGCCGTCGTCAGCGCCGTCGGGCCACCGGCGATGATGCCTTGCACGAGTTCGGGCGGCGTCTGGAACGTCGGCGGACATTCAGACGCGTCGAGCACGCCCAAGCGACCGCTCGTGCCCGCGCCGACGTAGACCAGGCGCCCGCCGCGCGCGAGCCGCTCGGCCGCGATCTCGATCGCGCGCACGATCGCGGGCTTCGCGGCCGCGACTGCCGCCGCGATGCGGGCGTCCTCGGCGTTCACGACGTCGAACGCGTCGGCGATCGACAGCGTGTCGAGGTGTTCCGACGCCGCGTTGGGCCGCTCGGTCTCGAAGTGCTCGCGTCGTTGCGGCGTGCTCACGACGCGTCGTCCTTCGCGGCGCCCGGCGTCTCGCTGTTCTTCCGGTCGCGCGAGAAGCGCGTGCCCGGTTCCCACATGCGTCCGCCCACCGACGCGCCGCCGTCGATCACGAGGCACTCGCCCGTGACGTAGTCGCACGCGGGCGACAGCAACCACAGGCACTGCGCCGCGACCTCGTGCGTCGTGGCGAAGCGCTTCAGCGGAATCTGGTTCTCGATCGCGTGCTTGGCGGCCTCGTCGGGCCACAAGTTGGCGCGCGCGCCGTCGCTCTCGAACGGACCGGGCGCGACGGCGTTCACGCGCAAGCCGTGGCGCGCCCATTCGACCGCCAGCGAGCGCGTCATCGCCAACACGCCGGCCTTGGCGCTGGCGCTGTGCACGACGCCGGCCATGCCGGTCCACGCGTACGTGGCCACGATGTTCAGGATCGAGCCCGATCCGCGCGCGATCATGCCCTTGCCGAAGTGTTGCGAGCAGTAGAACGTGCCGTCGAGCACGATCCCGAGCACGGCGCGCCACGCGTTCGACGACAGGCGCTCGGCCGGGCACACGAAGTTGCCCGCGGCGTTGTTCACGAGGATGTCGACGTGTCCGTGGCGCGCGACGATCTCGGCCGCCGCTTCGCGCACGAGCTTGGGTTCGCGCACGTCGAGCACCAGGCTGTCGGCCTTCCAACCGTTACGACTGGCTTCGTCGCGGAACGCGGCATGATGCTCGGCGCTGCGCGACGCGATCACGACCGTCGCGCCCAGGGCGGCGAGACTGCGGCTCATCTCGAGGCCCAGGCCCGTGCCACCGCCGGTCACCACGGCGACGCGACCTTCGAACGTGCCCGCGGGCAACCAACGCGCGGAAGGGGGGAGTTCGCTCACGCCGCAGACGGTAGCGACGCGCCGTGCCGGACCCAAGCGCGGACTCGTTCGAGCGAGCGCGCGCGTCCGCCGGATCGAATCACTCGTCCGGTCCGCGCAACTCGAGCGTCACGCCCGTGGGCATCTGGAAGTTCGGCAGGTCGCGCTCCAGGTCGTGACGCAGACGCGTCAGCCCCTCGCGGTCCTGCGGCGAGAGCGGAATCGTCACGTCGAGCATCGTGAACGTTCGGCCCGCGTCGTCGCGGCCCTCGCCGACGGAGATCACCGCGTTCTCGTCGACGCGCGGCCGCAGCCAGCGGATGACGCTGCTCGCGTCCGCCATCCCGCGCAGCTCGAGCCGCAGGCGCAGCGGCGAAGGCGCGGTGGGCGCGGTGGGAGAGGTGGGCGCGTCCCCGGGCGCGACCTCGGACCGCACGCTCTCTCCGCCGTCGGCCGTCCGCGGCGCGTTCGCGTCCTCGCCCCAGTGGAGCTCGAACTTCTTCACGGGCCCGCGTCGCACGGCCTCGTCGGGGATGGAGACGATCGAGACGATCACGAGCCCCAGGGCGCCCATCCCCGCGATCAAGAGCAGCGCCATCGCGATCGCGCAACCGGCGCAGCCACCCAGCTTGGTCTTGCCTTGCTCGCCGCTCTTGAAGGCCAGGAAGACCGCCACCGCCAGCACCACCGCCAGGAGGACGAACAGCAGGAGGCCGAAACCGAACATGGGGACGCGGAACATGGGGTTCTCCGAAGGGACGCGGGCGCGTTCGAGGTCGCGCCGTTCGCGGAGGCACGCCGTTCATTCTGGGGCATTCGCCGGCGTTTCGACACCGCCGGCCGCGTCGACCGAGCGGGGAGCGGGGCGGCCCGGTGGAGGGTGTCGGCGCCGCAGGCTAGAGTAGCCGCCCCGATCGCGGCCGAACCCGCCGATCGAGCCCCGCCCCCGACCGAGCTCCGCCTCGGTCGCACGTCTCTCCCTCGCCGCGAGTCACGCCATGCAGACGCTTTCGAGCTACGTCCTGGGCCGCTGGATCCAAGGCCAACAGAACCCCGCCACGCTCTACAACCCCACGACCGAGGCGCCCGTCGCGACGGTCGGGTCGGGTGGGTTCGACGCGAAGGCGGTGTTGGCCTACGGGCGCGACACGGGCGGCCCGGCGCTGCGAGCGCTGTCGTTCGCGCAGCGGGGCAAGCTGCTCGCCTCCATGTCGGCCGCGATCCACGAGAAGCGCGACGAGCTGATCGGCCTGGCGCTCGAGAACGGCGGCAACACTCGCGGCGACGCGAAGTTCGACGTCGACGGCGCGACGGGCACGTTGATGTTCTACGCCGGCTTGGCGGAGAAGCTCGGCAACCGCCCGTTCCTGGTCGACGGCGACGGCATCCAACTCGGCCGCACCGCGCGGTTCTGGGGCCAACACGTCCACGTGACGCGGCCCGGCGTCGCGGTGCACGTCAACGCGTTCAACTTCCCCGCGTGGGGGATGATGGAGAAGATGGCCTGCGCGATCCTGGCCGGCATGCCGGTGATCGAGAAGCCGGGCACGCCCACGGCGCTCGTCGCGTGGCGCATCGCGCAACTCATCGTCGAGAAGGGCGGGTTGCCCGCCGGCGCGTACCAATTCGTGGCCGGTTCGCTGGGCGACATGCTCGACCACATGGGGCCGCAAGACGTCCTGGCGTTCACGGGATCGTCGGCCACCGGCGCCAAGCTGCGCGGCAACGCGAACCTGGTGAAGCACAACGTGCGCGTGAACGTCGAGGCCGATTCGCTGAACGCCGCGGTGCTCGCGCCCGACGTCGACGCCTCGTCGGACACGTACGGACTGTTCCTCTCGAACGTGGCGCTCGACACGACGCAGAAGACCGGCCAGAAGTGCACGGCCGTGCGTCGCGTGCTCGTGCCGGCGACGCGCGTGAAGGACGTGGTCACGGATCTGGTCGCGCAACTCTCGCGCACCAAGGTCGGCGATCCGTCCGACAACGCGGTGCGCATGGGCCCGCTGGCCAGCAAGAGCCAGTTCGACGAGGTGCGTGCCGGCATCGATCGATTGGCCAAGCACGGCACGATCGCGACCGGCGGCACGCAGAAGATCGCCGACAAGGGCTACTTCGTCGCGCCGACCGTGATCGTGGCCAAGGACGCGAACGATCCGGCGTTCCACGCCGAAGAAGTGTTCGGTCCGTGCGTCGTGGTGTTGCCGTACTCCGGCGACGCGAACGAGGCGGCGCGCATCGTCAACTTGGGCGGTGGCGGACTCGTGTGCAGCGTCTACGGCAACGACGCCGAGTGGACCGACGCGTTCGTGCTGACGGCGGCGCCGTGGCACGGTCGCATCTGGGTCGGCAGCGACAAGATGGCCGAGCAGTCGCTCCCGCCCGGCATGGTGCTCCCGATGATGATCCACGGCGGCCCGGGCCGCGCCGGCGGCGGCGACGAACTCGGCGGGGAACGCGGCCTGCACTTCTACATGCAGCGCACGGCGTTGCAGGGCTTCAAGGGCACGATCGAGGCCAGCTTCGGCCACGCGCCGACGGCCTCGACGACCACGTGATCCGATCGGCCACGGGTCACTTGCCGGGGCTCGCGCCGGTCGGCCGGAGCGTGCCCGAGTCGCCCGTGCCTTCGCGCTTCGCCCCCGGCACGAAACGCTCGCGGTTCTCGTCCCACCAGTGCTTCCACGCCGCCGGTTCGGGCGGAACGCGCGCGCCCGTCAGGCGCGTCAGCGCGCGCGCCGTGACGAGGAACTCGGTCGTCCCCGGGATCGAGCTCACGCCGCCGACGCCCACGTCGAACACGACGCCCGTCGTCAACGAACGCACGACCGGATCGGCGATCGAGGAACCCTGCGCGATCTGCACGTCGAAGTCCTGCACGTAGGCCGTCTCGAGTCCCACGTACAGGTTCGCGCGCGCGGGACCGGGGCTCCCGCCGCTCGACGGGGCCGCCGCGGCGCGCAAGAGGGGCTGCATCAGCGGCACGACGGCCTGCACGTAGCCCATGCGACCCAGTGCTTCGGTCGCGTTCATCCGCACGGCGGCGTCGGGGTTCGCGAGCGCGTACACGACCGCGGAGCAGGCACGCGGATCCTCGGCGTCGCGCAGCGCGAGGATCGCCGCGTCGCGCACCTCGATCGCTCCGTCGAGGACCGCGTGTCGCGCGAGCGGGCCGATCTTCCCGCGATCTCCCCATCGACGCAGCGCGTGTGCCGCGAACGCGCGCCGCGACGGCAGTCCGTTCTCGAGTTCCGTCGCGAGCGTCGCGAGCAACGTCGCCGGTTCGGCGTCGCGTCCGAGCGCGTTCACGACCAACTCGCGTCGCACGGAGCTGCCGCCGATCGTGCAGGCACGCGCGCCTTCCCGCAGGAGCGCCGCGCGCGTGGAGCCTTGCGCGTCAGGTGTCACGCCCACCTCCAGTCTCGGAGGCGTCGTGGCGAGCAACGCGAGAGCGTGACGCTCGGCGGGATCGACGTGCAGCACGAGGTCGAGTTCCTGCGCCGCTTCCGCGTCGAGTCCCGCCTCGATCATCCACCGACACGCTTCGACGCGCAGCGAGGGGATGCGCGGCGGGATCGACTCGAGCAGCCGCGTGCGCTCGGCGAGCAACTCGCGCTCGAGGCGCGACGTGCGCACGTCCTCGGGCGCGATGCGTCTCCAGTTCGCGCCGACGCGCGCTTCGTACGCGCCGTCGACGAAACGCGTGAGACCGCGGAACCACGTGCCGTCGCGCAGGTGCAGCACGCGGCGCACGGGATCGGCCGGCGTGCGCGCGGCGGCGTCCGGTCCGCGCGTGGGAGCGTTCGGGGGCGACGCGACGTCGCTGGCGCCGACGAGCCACGCGGCCAGGAGCGGGACGACGACGAACGAACATCGGCTGATGCGGCGGGGCGTGACGGTGTGCGTGAGCTTCATGGTGGACGCGCGGCGGCAGGAACCGTGCCGCCGGGCATCGTCGCTCGGAGCGGTCCGTCGCGCGAGGTGCACTTCGTCTCGATTGCACGCCGCGAGAGCTCCGCGTGCACCGCGGGAACGCCCGTGGAGCTGATCCACACCTCCGGCGGCTGGGTCGCGGCCAGGAACGCGGCCAGCCGATCCGTGTCCGATCCGTGGTGGGGCCACAGCACGAACCGCATCCGGTGCGCCGCGCCGTCGCGTCGGTCGGCCGGACCTCCGAACGCCTCGATCCAGGCCGAGAGGCCCTCTTGTTCCGCGTCGCCGCACAACAACGCTTCCTCGCCCGCGACCACGAGGCGCACGCTGCGCGACCCCTCGTTGCCCTCGACCGCGAGCCCGCGCTCCAAGTCGGCCTGCACTCCCGCGGCGTCGCCGCGCAACGCGGGCAACGGCACGCGTCCGGGGCGCGCGTCGATGCGGGCGCACGTGTGCGGCAACCGCTCGTCGAGGTGCGCGGGACGCGCACCCGCGAACACCGCGACGTCGAAGCGCTCGACGATCCACGGCAACGCGCCGTCGTGGTCCGTGTCCTCGTGGGAGAGCACGACGCCGATCGAACCGGGATCGAGGTGGCGCAAGAGCGGTCCGACCGCCTCGCGCGCGACGTCGGGTCGATCGCGCGAGCCCGCGTCGAAGATCCACGTGCCGAGCCCCGGTCCGTCGATCACGACCGCCGTGCCCGCGCCCACGTCGAGCGCGTGCACCTCGACGCGCGCGGGCGCGGGATTCCACGGCACGATCACGACGGCCCAGGTCGCCGCCGCCACGCGCCAAGCGCGTCCGCGCCGCAACCCACCACGCCGGAGATCGTCACGTCGATCGAGATCGCGTCGGTCGACGTCCCACAAGGCGACGAACGTCGCGACGCACGCGAACAACACCCATCCCATGGGACGCGGCGGCAGACCCGCGGGCGTGAACGGCAGCGCGTCGAACGCGCGCATCGACGCCGTCATCGCGTCGGCGAACGGCGTCAGCGCCGCTTCGGGCACGAGACCACCCGTGAGCACGTGCAACCAACCGAGCACGAGCAACACCGTCATCGACGGTCCCAGCGCGGGCGTGGCCAGCACACCCGACGGACTCCACTCGCCCAGTCGATCCCACGTGAAGGGCAGCGTCGCCAACACGGCCGCCAACGAGGCCGCGACCGCGCGTTGCAGTCCGGCCAGCGCGAGTTCGGTCGGCACGCGCCACCACGGCGAGCGCTCGCGGCCGTAGCGCGAGACCGGCGCGACGAGCGTGCTACCCGCGACACCGCGCCACGCCCGCAGGATCGGCCCCGTGCCCACGATCAAGCCCAGCGTCGCGGCGTAGGAGAGCTGCACCGACAACGAACGCGGCGCGTCGGAGTGCAGCACGCACTCGAGCGTCAACGCCAACGACCAACACGAGAGCGAATCGGCGCGGCGCGCGAGTCGCACGCGCGCGGTCCGCGGAGCACCGCTCGCGTCGTCCCGCGAGACGACGACGGCTTCGACGACCGCGTCGCGCCTCGCCCACAGGTTCCACGCCACCAACGCGAAGCCCGCGCCCAACGCCGAGCGCACCACGGGCGCGCCGCCGCCCGCGATCGGCACGAACAGCGCCAACAAGCCCAAGGCGAACACGGGATGTCCCACGCGCACGCGTCCGCGTCCCACGATCCGCGTGATCGCCGCGAGCGTGTGCGACAGCGGCACGATCCAGAACAACACGACGAGCACGACCTGCATGCCCGACACGGCCAGGATGTGGTAGGTCCCGGTGCGCACGAACAGGTCCGGCAAGCCCTCGGGCAGCGCCGACGTGTCGCCGAACAAGAGCGCCAGGACGAGGCCGCGCGTCGTCGGCTCGCGCAGCGCGCGCGCCTCCTCGATCAGGTCTTCGCGCAGCGCGTCGATCCACGCGGTGCTCGAAGCGAAGAGGCCACTCGGCGCGCGTCCGACGCGCACGATCTCGTCGGGTTCCACGTCGGTCGCCCCGATCACGGGCGCGGGGGTCGGGGACGTCGCGCGGGGACCTGGAATCGGTCCGCGCGGCCACTCGCGCGGCGCGGAGCCGGGCACGAGCACGATGCTCTCGCCCGGCGCGACGAGCCCGATCGGCGCGGCGAAATTCCGGCCGTCGAGCCGCGCGCGCTCCTCGCGTTCGTTCCGCACCGGATCCCACGTCCCGGTCGCGACCGTCGACGCCCCGGCTCTCCCGATCGCCTCCTCCGCCTCGGCGCGCGCGACCTCGCGGTCGAGGTCCGCGCGCCCGCCCGCGATCGCGCCGCACAGGACGAGCAGGGCCGCGCGCGCGGCCGCGCCGTCTCCCTCGACGAGCGCGAGGCAGGCGATCCAACCGAGCGCGCTCGCGACGATCAGGGGGATCCACGGCCACTCGAGCGCGTGCCCCAGCCACGAACCGATCACCACGGCCGCGCACAGGCTCACGAGCGGTCGTCCGGCCCGGTTCGAGGTCGCGAGCGGTGATTCCACGCCTTCCTCGACGAATGGAGCGCTCGACGGTTGCGCCCCGGCCGAGGTCCGTCGCTACAATCCCGCCCCGAACATGGCTCAACGCGCGCAACACGCCCTGTTCCCGGGCAGTTTCGATCCGGTCACCCTGGGGCACGTCGATCTCGTGTCGCGGGCGCTCGCGCTCTTCGGACGTGTCACCGTGGCCGTGGCCGTCAACCCCGACAAGAAGGGGCTCTTCACGCCGGAGGAACGCGCCGAGTTGCTGCGCCAGTCGCTCGCCGGGCACTCCGGCGCGGAGGTCGTGCTCACGTCCGGGCTCGTGGTCGACGCGGCGCGCGAACACGGTTGCGACGTGATCGTGCGCGGCGTGCGCAGCGGCACCGACATGGACTTCGAGGTCTCGATGGCGCGCACGAACCGCGCGATGCGGCCCGCGCTCGACACGATCCTGCTCGTCCCGTCTCCCGAGTACGCGCACGTTTCGAGCACCCTGGTGCGCCAGATCGCCACGATGGGCGGCGACGCCACGCCGTTCGTGCCCGCTCCCGTGGCCGCGGCCTTGCGCGCGCGGGGCGCGCGGCGGTAGACCGAGGCCTCCCCGCGACGCGACGTCGCGTCCCGTCCGGCCTCGCACGCTCCCTCCGAAACACGCCGACTCCCGAACACGACGGCTCGTGGCCACGCCCGCGTCCCGCCGGAACACGACAACCCGGAACAAGACAACCGGGAACCCGACAACCCGGAATCCGCACGAAACGAGATCCTCATGACCCTCACTCAACGCAAGAAGGTCGCCACGAACGGCGCGCCGTCCGCCATCGGTCCCTACAGCCAGGCCATCGTCGCCGGTGGGTTCGTGCACTGCTCGGGCCAGATCGCGCTCGATCCCACGAACGGTCAGTTGATCGAAGGCGACGTCTCGGCGCAGACCGAGCGCGCGCTCGAGAACTTGAAGGCCGTGTTGGCCGCCGCGGGCAGCGACCTGTCGAAGGTCGTCAAGTGCAACGTGTTCCTGATCTCGATGGAGGACTTCGGCGCCGTGAACAAGGTCTACGGCCGCTACTTCCCGGGCGACACGCCGCCCGCGCGCTCGACGGTCGCCGTGGCGCAACTGCCGCGCAACGCGCTGGTCGAAATCGACTGCTTGGCGATGGCCACCTGAGATCGAGTCGTCGTTGAGCGCGCCGTCCCAACCGTCCCCGTCGACGACCGTCCGTGTCGGCGGCGGGGCGACGCGCCTGGAGCTCGTCGCGCTCGCGTTGTTGCTCGTGGTCGCGTTCGCGTTGCGGACACGACACCTCGAGAGCTTCCAGATCGGGCCCGACGACGGCTCGTACCTGAACTCGGCGCTCGTGCACGAGCTGCCGCGCACGTGGAATCCCGTGCAGTGGGTGCGCGAGGACGTCGCGTGGGTGCGACACTTGATCGCGCACTACGGCGAGCCGACGGTCACGTATCAGCACAGCTACCTGCACCAGCTGACCACGCGCTATCTGTATCGGTTCGGACTCGGGCCGTTGACCGCGGTGCGCACGTCGAGCGCCTTGACCGGCACGCTCACCGTGTTCCTGGCGTGGTGGATGTTCGCGCGGCTGTGGCCCGAGCGCCGTCGGCTGGGGCTCCTGGCCGCGGCACTGGTCGCGTTCGCGCCGTTCCACGTCTTCTACTCGCGCACGGGGTGGGGCCAAGTCGGCATGAGCGCCTTCTACCTGGCGCACGGCGTCGTCTTGTACCGCGTCCTGTTCGTGATCGAGGACGGCGACCGGCGCGCGTTCCGGCGCGCGGGTTTCGCACTGCTGGGCCTGTCGATCCTGGCGTTCGGTTGGCACGAAGGCGTCGCGCCGTACCTGGCCGGTTCGGCGGCGTGCGTCGGAATCGCACCCTTCGTGGTCGAACGCGACGCGCGGGTGCGGCCGCGCATCCTCTCGCGTCGCACGTGGACGTACGTGTGGAGCACCGCGCCGGTCGGCGCCGTGACGTTGGCGCTGCGGCTGTGGAGTCCGTGGGCCCAACAGGTGTGGTTCAACGAAAAGGGCCTCGCGCGCATCGACTCGTGGAGCGAGTTGAAGCGACTCTCGCTCGAGAACCTCGTCTCGGAACAGCGCGTCCACGTCATGTTGGGTTGGGGCACGATCGTGTTCGGCGTCGCGGGCTTCGTCGTGCTGTGGCGCGCGCGGCGTAGCCTGGCGGCGCACGTCGCCGCGGCCGCGACGGCCGGATCGGTCGTCTTGTTCTTGTTCTTCGGCGACGCGTACCTCGCGCGGATCTACATGCCGCTGTGGCTGGCGCTGATCGTGTTCTCGGCGGTCGCGTTGGCGGCGCTGGTCGCGTGGCTCGCTGCGCGCGTCGGGCACGCGGTCGCGGGGATCGTGTTGGCCGCGGCGCTCGGGATGCAGGCCGCCGTCACGAGCGTGACGCTGTTCGGCGACGTCGAGAGCCCGCTCTTCGTGCAGCGCCTCTACACGATCCGATCGAAGGGCAACACGGACATGCGCGACGTCGACGCGCCGATCCTCGATCGACTGCGAGCGGAGTACCGACCCGGCGAGCGCGTCACCGTGTTCTCGGACAAGGGCGCGATCTTCCGCTTGATGGGCATCGGTATCACCGCGCGCGAGGACTACTTCGAGGGCGAGCATCCCGCGTGGTCCGACTGGGTCGTGGGGGTGCGCAACCAGTTCGAGAAGCGTCCGTTCTTCGAGGCCAACGGAGGCGAGTACCGTTTCGTCGTGGCCGACACGACGTCGCGGTGGGGCCTGTATCGCCGCGTGCCGCGCTGATCCGGCACGGGAGCGTGCCGCGCTGAATCGCTCGCCGACCGCGCGAGAGTGCACGGAATCGTGCCGGCGTCGCGCCCGTGGCTCCGATTCGGAGCACGGAGTCGTAACCGCGCGCCGCGGGAGGGGTTCATGTGACGTGGACGCCCTCCGGCCTTCCCAGTAGCCTTGTCACCCTCCATGACCCGATCCACCACGTCCTCGGCCTCGCTCGTCCGTACCACCTTGGCGATCCACTCTGTCGGGCACCGTGTCGCGCGCCGTGTCTGGATCGCCGTGGCGGGCGCGGTGTTCCTGGCGGGTTGCTCGGAGGACCCGTCGCCCTCGGGCACGGCGGCGACCGTGGCCGGGCAACGACGCGAGCGCGTCGAGGTTTCGATGCCCGTCGTGCGCGAGAGCCCTGAACAGGACGTGCGCAACTCGCGCGCGAACCTGATGCGTGTCGTCTCGGGCGTGCACGACGCGGTCTCGGCGCCGTTTCCGGGCACCTTGGAGATCGACTTGCCCGCCTCCAAGGCGATCGAGCTCACGGACTCCAGCGCGAGCGTGTTCACGTCGGCCGTCGCGCTCACCGGCTTCCCCAAGGACCGCGCGATCCCGCAGGCGCGTTTGTACTTCGAAGTCGACTTCGTGGGGCCCAAGGAGACGTTCAAGCACGGCCCGACCCTGGGCTTCGCCGAAGCGCTGACGACCTGGACGCCGATCGACCTCGTGCGCGGCACGGACGAGCCGGTCAAGTTGCGCGTGCGCGGCAGCTTCATCGGCGACGATCCGCCCAAGGACGTCGCGGGGTTGCGCATGTGTTGGGCCTTGCCCGACCCCGAGGTGCTCGCGGCGTCGGTGCGCGAGCCCGAACGCCCGAACGTCCTCGTGATCAGCATCGACACGCTGCGCCGCGATCACTTGTCGTGCTACGGCTACGAGCGCCGCACGTCGCCCCACATCGACGAGCTCGTGCAGGCCGGCGTGCTGTTCGAGCGCGCGTATTCGCCCGCGCCCTGGACGTTGCCGGCCTACGGCTCGTTGTTCACGGGTCTCCTGCCGGCGGATCACCGCGCCGGTGTCGTGAGCGAGCGCGAGGCGACCTTCGGCACGGATGCGCCGCCGAGCACCGTGACGACCGAACACCTGCGCGCCGACGTGCCCACGTTGGCCGAGACTCTCGCGAAGCGCGGCTACCTGACGGCGGGTTTCGTGAGCAATCCCTACTTGGGTCCGGCCGCGGGCGTGGCGCGCGGGTTCCAGAACTACACGAGCTACCAGTACACGTCGCAGAACGGCGTGGACTTGGCGTTGGCGTGGACCGCGTCACGCGCGTCGTCGCGTTGGTTCGTGTTCCTGCACGTGATCGATCCGCACATGCCGTACGCGCCGCCGCGTCCGTACGACACGCTGTTCTCGAAGACGTCGATCGACGAGCTTTCGAGCTGGCCGCCGAGCCTCGGCGAGTTGCGCGCGCGGGAGCCGGACGCGACGACGAAGCAGCTGTGCGTCGACTACTACGACGGCGAGATCGCGTTCGTCGACGCACAGATCGGTCGATTGCTCGACGGCTTGCGAGAGACGCATCAGCTCGAGAACACGATCGTTGTGCTCCATTCCGACCACGGCGAGGAGTTCTGGGAGCACGGTGGCTGCGACCACGGCCACACGCAGTACGACGAGCTCTTGCGCGTGCCGTTGGCGATCGTCTGGCCGAACAAGTTGCCCGCGCAGAAACGCGTGACGACGCGCGTGCGCACGCTCGACGTCTTCCCGACGATCGCCGAACTGGTCGGCGCCGAGATGCCGAAGGGGATCGAGGGCCGCAGCCTCGTGCCGGTCGTCGACGGACGCGAGACGGCCGATCGCGAAGCGATCTCGGAGGCGATCCTGCACGGCGCGCGCGAGACCAAGGCCGCGTTCTCGGGCCGCGACAAGCTGATCGCGACGGGCGCCGCGACGAACCTGTTGTTCGACCTGGCGGACGATCCGCGCGAGACGAAGGACCTCTCGAAGTCGGCGGGCGAACGCGTCGCGGCGCTGCGCGCCAAGCTGGCCGAGCACCAGCGCGCGGCGACGGAGTCCGCGCGCAAGTCCGCCGCGCTGCAGCTCGACGCGGGCAGCCGCAACCGACTCGGGAACATCGGCTACACGCCCGGCAACGACGACGGACGGCCCAAGAAGGACCCGAAGGCCGCGCCCAAGTGAGCCGGCGGGACGTCACGCTCGCGACGCCTCGCTCGAGGTGATCACGCGCCAGGGGATCTCGCGCGAGGGGATCTCGCGTCGCGGACGTCCTCGCGAACGTTCAGCGTTGGATTTGCGGCACGAACAGCGGCTGCATCGCCGCGGTGAAGCGCGCCCATTCCTCGACGCGGCTCGGCAGGTGGTGGATCAAGAGCGACTTGGATCCGTGGTCGCCGACCCAGCCTTCGTCCTGCGGCCACAGCGTGCGCACGAGGCCCTGGTTCGCGATGGCGGCCGCGATGGGCTTCGCGTGGTTCGACTCCACGAGCGTGTTGCCGCACGTGACGTACGTGGGGACCTGGATCGGCTGCGCGCGTTGCGCGATGTTCCACGGCGGCATGTATTCGCCCGGCGAGAATGCCGCCACCGCGTCGAGTTGGTTGGGGTAGTCGGCCGCGAACACCAAGGCCAACGAGGCCGAGTACGAGCTGCCGACGAGGCCCACGCGCGACGTGGGGAACAACTCGTGCGCCCACGCGACGGCCTGCACGACGTCGGGATACGCCTCGAAGTAGTTCGGCGCGTGCCCCAATACCTGGCGTGCCATGTTCCACGTCTCGTTCATCACGCCAGAGCGCACTCCGGTCAATCGGTCGGCGTTCTCGCCTTCGCCGCCGCAGCGCAGATCGACCGCCAGCACGTGGAAGTTGCGCGCGATCATCTCGGGCGCGATGCGGCGGTATTCGCCGCGCGAGCTGGCCGTCATGTGCATGCACACGAGCACGGGCTTGGGCTCGGGCGCCGCGTTGGCCGAGGTCTCGGGCACGCGGTACAAGTCGGCCGTCATGATGATGCCGTCGGGGAGGAGACGGCGGATCGTCTCGAACTCCGCGGTGACTCCCGAGCCGCCGCCCGAGAGGGGCGTGGCCGGGCGGGCGCCGCCGGAGCTCCCGCAGTTGCCCAGGGCGACGAGGGGCATCAGCAGTGCGATCTTGAGGGACAGGAACTCGAAACGCATGGTGCGGCTCACGAGAGGGGACGGGGGTTCCCAGCAAGGATACTCGGGGTTCGCGCACCGGTGCAGGCGCGCGCCCGTGGAAAGCCGCTGGTCCCGGCGGGGGCCCCACCTTGTCGGGGCCGTCCGGCGACACCCAGGGGGGCGTCCGCTACACTTTTCGCCCCCCATGGGGGCAGAACCCCCTTCAGGACACCGCAATCATGAGCCTCGCCTGTGGCATCGTCGGCCTCCCGAACGTCGGGAAGAGCACCATCTTCAACGCCATCACGGCGGCCGGCGCCGAGAGCGCCAACTACCCCTTCTGCACGATCGAGCCCAACGTGGGGGTCGTCGACGTCCCCGACGAACGGTTGGAGGTCATCCACCGGTACATCCCGACCGACCGGACCGTCCCGGCCTCGATCAAGATCGTCGACATCGCGGGTCTGGTCGCGGGCGCGTCGCAGGGGGAAGGGCTCGGAAACAAGTTCCTGGGCAACATCAAGGAGTGCGACGCGATCCTGCACGTGGTGCGCTGCTTCACGAAGGGTGACATCATCCACGTGTCGGGCTCGGTCGACGCGCAACGCGACATCGAGGTGATCGAGATCGAGCTGCAGCTCGCCGACCTCGACACGGTGACCAAGGCCCTCGATCGCGTGGCGAAGAAGGCGCGCACGGGCGACAAGGAAGCGATCGCGCAGAAGGGCACGATGGAGCGCGCGAAGGAGCTGCTCGAGAAGGGCGTCTCGCTGCGCACGCAAACGTGGAACAAGAACGAGCGCGAGGCGCTGACGCCGCTCTTCTTGATCACGATGAAGCCCGTGCTGTACGTCGCGAACGTGGGCGACGACGACATGGAGGGCCAGAGCGAGTTGGCGCAGCGCGTGCGTCGTCACGCGACCGCGACGGGGGCCGAGATGATCCCGTTGTGCGGCGACCTCGAGGGCGAGCTCATGTCGATGCCCAAGGAAGATCGCGCGGCGTTCTTGGCCGATTTGGGGATGAAGGAACCGGGCCTGAATCGCCTGATCCGGAAGGTCTACGACCTGCTGGGGCTGCAGAGCTACTTCACCGCGGGTCAGATCGAGATCCGCGCCTGGACGATCCACAAGGGCGACACCGCCCCGGTCGCGGCGGGCGTGATCCACACGGACTTCGAGAAGCACTTCATCCGCGCCGAGGTCTACTCGATCGAGGACCTGGTGCAGTACAAGAGCGAGGCCGCCGTGAAGGCCGCCGGCAAGCTGCGCGTCGAAGGTCGCGACTACGTGATGCGCGAGGGCGACATCGCGCACTTCCTGATCGGGAAGTGAACGCGTTCGCGCGATCCGGGCCGATCGTCGGCGGATCGCGCGGAACCCGGGAGGAACCGGAGGGTTGTGCGTCGTCGATGAGTCGGCGACCCACATCCCCGTGCGTGTTCTGGGCGATCGTCGCCGTTGGGCTGTGGGGTTGGGGTGCGGGATGCCGTGCGTCGATCGCTCCATCGCTCGACAAGACGCCTTCGCCGGTCGCGTCCGATCCGATCTCGCCAGCCGACCCGATCGCGGAGCCCGCCACGACTCCGCGCGAAGCGCCGTCGACCGCGCGACCGGTGGAGGCGCGCGTCGGGCCCCGCGTGGTGCGCGCGCACGTCGAGCGCGACGAGTCGCTGCGGTCGCTTCCGTTCGATTCCAGGATGGTCTCGCACGTGAGACCCGTGGTCTTCACGGTTCCCGATGGACGGACGACGCACGTGCCGCACGTGGTGGGAGGCCAAGTGGCGCAGCCGATCGTCGGATGGGAAGGCGGTGTGTCGACGCAGGACACGCTCATCACCTTCGATCATCCTGGTCCCGTTCAACTGGGGCTCGTCCTGGGACCAGCTCTCGTCGCGACCACGCCGATCGACACGACGTCCGACACCACGACGATCGTGCTGACCGCGGTGGCGTTGTCCGCGGTGCTTGTCGACGTCGAGGTCTGGGTGACCCGAACGGAGGACGCGACGCCGATCCCTCGCGCGGAGGTGCGTGCTGGATGCGATGCGGGCGTCGTGCGGAGCGGTTGGACGGACGACCGAGGACACGCGTGGCTCCGAAGGATTCCCCCGGGCCAGATGTCGGTGACCGTCGCGGCGCATGGCTTCGCGCGCGTCGATCTGCGTGAGGTGCCCGTGCACGCGGGCGCGAGCTTGCGCGCCGCTCTCCCGCGCCCCGTGAGCGTGTCCGGCCGCTTGATCCTCGATCGCGATTCGGATGGTTGGTGGGGCGCCGCGGAGGAGACGGTGTTCAAGCTCCACGACGCGGAGCACCTGAGCCATCCGGACAGCTACGTGTTGGGTTGTGACTGTCCTCGAATCCGACCGGATGCCACCGGGAGATTCGAGATCCCGGATCTAGCACCCGGCATCTACGCGATCGGCCCCGAGGGCGAGTCTCCGCCGGAGCCCGTTGCGAACCCCAGTATCCGACGTCGCCTGTGGGTTCGCGTGGACGCCCGGAGTGGCTCCGTGAAGGACGTGGAAGCGGACATGCGCGGGCCGCGCTGAGCGGGGAGTTCGTGACTTGTGCGCCGTCGCTGCCGGGTGCAGCATGAGGTCCTTCCCGGTACGACCCCGAGGGCTCGCATGAATCGGAATGGGTGGCTCGCGATCAGTGCCGCGGTCGCGGTGACGTTGAGTTGGCTCGCAACGCGCACCTCGCCACCGAGCGTACCCGTGGTCGCGGTGTCGTGGAGCGACGATTCAAGTCGCTCAACGCAGGACGTGTCGACACCGGCTCGTTCTCCGCTCGAAGCCGAGCCCATCGTGCTCGATCCCGTGCTCGTCGGAAGGTCTCGCGCGATCGTCGAGGACGCTTCCGCCTCGAACCCGGGTCTTCCGAGCCCGTGCGTCACAGGCCAAGTCAAGTCGTTCGACGTCGGGCCCGGACACGCGTGGATCGGGACGGTCGACGTGTTCGACCGACGAGATCGAATCGAACGGATCGGTATCGAGCGTTCGGGGCGCTTCCGTCTGGAGAATCTGCCCGCGCGACCGCTGCGACTCCGTGTGCACTGCACCGGCTTCGAGCCAGCCGAGCAAGAATTCGTACCGGGGACCGGGATCGAGCCGGCGGCCGTCGAAGTCGTCGTGCGTACGTTGCCGAGGTTGTCGATGCACCTGGAGATCGAACCCGGTCTCTCCGTGCGTGGACTGCGCGATCCGAGTCTCGTCGAACTCGCGTCTCGATTGCGACCCTTCTTGTCGGTGACCGAGCCGGTCGTGGGGGAGGCGTTGCCTCCGGACCTCGTGCGCATTCCCGCGCGTCGTGAAGCTCCGCGAGAACCGGAAGAGACGGTTTGGCACGACTTCGCCTTGAACGAATGGCAAGACGGATTCTGCGGGGTCGTCCTGGGCACGCGCGTGCTCGACGTGCAACCCTTCGTCGCGGGACAGCGACACGTCACGTGCCGCGCGCCCTCGTCGCTGCTGGTCGCGAGCACGGGCTCGGTTCGGATGCGGCTCGTCGACGAGCGCGGCGTTCCGAAGTCGGGCGTGCACGTGTGGGTGCGCTCGGACGACACGGCGACGGCGGACCTCTACTCCGACGAATGCGGAGTTTGCCGGTTCGAGCGCATCTCTCCAGGTCCGGTAGAACTGCGGGTGATCCCCAGGGGGCAGCCCCGAGTCGACTTGACTCGTGTTCTCTTGCCAGGCGGGTACCTGAACGTCGGTGACGTGACGGTGGACGACGGCATCACACTGTGCGGACGACTCGGCGACTCGCCGGAAGCGTTCGCCCGCGCGAGCATCTTCTACTTTCGGATCGTGGATGGCCGTGCCGATGGTCATCAGACCTTCAGGAAGTTGACCACCGGCAACGAGTTCGAGGCCGTGGGGCTCTCCCGCGGTGAATACGGCGTGGGATGCTCGACCGAGCTTCGCAATCCACCGACGGTCGCGGATGTGCGTGCGGGTCGGGCTCCCGGCTGGACCCTCGTCGATCTGAGGCAAGGACCTGTGCCGCCGCTCCTCTTGTGGTTGCCTCGCGAGGAGGACCAGGGGACCAAAGGACAGCCGTGGAACGTGCACACGCAGGATCGCTAGCCCAGACGGTGGTCGTGGGTGATCATCCGGGTCACTACGGCATGTCGTGGTTCCTCCTTCTCGCCTCGACTTGTGCCGCGGACCCGGGTGGGCCAACATGAAGTTCTTCCCGCTCCGGTGCTCGACATGAGATCTCGCGTTCTCTTCGTGCTCGTCACGTTGTTCGTCGTCGCGCTCGCGTTCGTCGCGCGCGTCGTGTTCGTCGAGCCCGAGGCGCACCCGACGGTGGCCACCGCGCCGTCGATCGCCCCGCGTGAGAACGTATCGCCCACGCTCGATCCTCTGGACGTCTCCGGCGAATGGTCGCGGGAACGTCGATCGATGGAGAGCGATCTGCGCGGCGCGACGTCGATGTCCACGACGATCGCCGACGCGAGTTCCGCGTCGGCGACGCAGCCGGGAGGCGGGCCGGCGTCGCTGGTGTTGCGCGTCGACGTCTTCGACGTGAGCGGCTCGTCGCTGTACGAGGCGATGAGCGAAGGCCAACGCCGGGTCCACGGTCAGCTCCTGCCCGTCCTGCTCGGCGCGCCACCCGAAGTCGGCCTGCCCTTGCCGGACGACGCACCGCGTCTCGTCGCGCGCGGATCGCACGTGGCGAACCTGAAGGGACAGTCGTGGTGGGAGTTCAGTTCTCGGCGGGAGGAGCCGGGGTGGTGCGCTCTGTCGTGGTTCGGAACCGTGGTCGCGGTGCGTGCGTACGAGGCGAACACGACGCGGCTGGAGTTCCTCGTCGACGCGCGTGACTTGCCCTACGCGCACGGAGACGTGCGGGTCCTGGTCACGACGGAGGATCTGAATCGGCCTTGGGCCGGCGCGGTCCTCACGTTGAGCGGAGGCCCTGGCGTCGGGTTGCGATCGGAGTCGGACACTCGCGGTGGTGCGCGTTTCGTCGACGTACCGGCGGGAACGTACGAGCTCGAGATCTGGGCCGACGGGTACTCGCGATCGTGGTGGAACCTCGAAGTCCACGACGGACGCGAGACGAACCTCGGCACCGTGATCATGCGACTTCCCGCCGTCCTCGAAGGAACCGTGCGAGCCGATCGAGTCGAAGTCGAAGGCACCACGCTCGCGGCCGTGCGCCTCGATCACGGACGCAATCTCGATCACCCTCCCTTCGGTTCGGCCGACGGGACGACCGAGCGCATGTCCGATCCCGTGTTCGCGCGAGTCGTGGACGGTGTGTTTCGATTCGACGGCTTGGACCGCGCGGAGTACGTCGTGGGATGGGAGTACAGCTTCACGCCGGAGCTCGTGAGGCGCGCCCGTCGTGAATCACTCCTGGACTTCGCTCAGGTCGACCTGCGCGAGCACTCGTCGGTGTACATCGAGTTCGTCCCGAGCGCCGAGGGATTGCTCGAAGCCCGACGCTCGATCCTCGGTACGCGGATCGCCGGGGAGTCGCTGCACCGATGAGCGCCTCCTCGGGTCCGCGCCGCACACGTGGAATCGGAGGGCCGACCTCGGCTCGTCGTGCGCTCGCGCTGATCCTCGTCCTTGTCGCGGCCTTGATCGTCGCCGTGCGGTTCGTCGCCTCGTCATCGCGCGAACACGCGAGCCCGCCCGTGACCGGTGCCGTGGTGGCGGACGGCGCCGTCCGCACGGACGGCGCGCGAGAACTCGCCGCCCCGAGCCTGACGACCGAGCGAGAAGCCGCGGCGGATCCGATGGTGACGACCCGCGCCTCGGCGACCGGCGTGATCGAGACCCGTGGCGTCGACGTTGCGCCCGGAGCCACCGCGTGGGTCGTGGGGCAGGTACGTGCCCGCGGTGTCCCGGAGGATCACGAGTGGGGCGGTCTCGTCGAGTTGTGGGAGCAACAGCGGCGCATCGCGAGCACGGCCCTGCCGAAGTCCGGCGCATTCGAGTTCCGCGACGTGCCCACGAACGCGTACACGGTCGTGGTGCAGGCCTTCGGTTTCGATCCGAAGACGGAGCCGCTGTTCGTGATTCCGAGCGGGCAAGCGTGCCGGATCGACGTCTGGGTGACACGTCTCTCGAAGCTGAGCGTCGATCTGCTGACGCCCGACGGCCGGCCGCTGTTCGGCGCGCTCGACTTGGCGCAGTTGGACGTGTCCGAGCACCTCCGACCCGTGTTGACCTCGACCCCGACCATGGTCGGGGCACCGCTGCCGGCGGACGCGGTCGTCCTGGTCGGGCGAGGCGAGAGCCGGCGCAACTCCTCCGACGCGCTGTGGTTCGAGTTCACGCTCGACGGCCAGGCGTCCGGTTGGTGCTCCGTGGTTCTCGAGAATCTCGTGCTCGACACCGTCCCGTTCCGGCCCGAAACGCGCGTGGTCGCCTGCCGTGTCGCGCCGTCGGCCTTGACTCCCCAGACGGGACGATTGCACCTGACCGTGCGCGAGGAACGAGGGGGTGCTCCGTGCGGGGGCGCGACAGTCGACGTGATCGGCTCTCGCAAGTCGAAGCGCTCGGGCACCACCGACAAGGACGGGCTCGCGCGGGTGGAACTCGTGATCGCCGGGGTCGTCGAGGTCTCGGTCTCGAAGAGCGGATTCGTTTCGCAGCGCGTGACGGCCATGGTCGAGCCGGGACGCGAAACGGATCTGGGCGTCGTGGTGCTCAAGAGCACGGTCTCCGCGCGCGGCCACCTCGTGCTGCCCGCCGACTTGATGCCGGTCGATCGTCAGAAGGCGATCCAAGAGACCCTCGATCGAACCGCCGGGCAGGTCTCTCCGTTGTTGACCGCAGGCATCGAGATCTGGAGCCTCGATTTGAGCGCCGTTCCACTGGACGAAGTGCGAGGACGAGAGTCCTGGAAGAAGCTGCAGGGCATTCACGCGCGGGTGAACCTGGACGGGACGTTCGAGTTCCATGGCCTCGCTCCGATCGAGTACGCCGTCGGCTGCAGCCGCCTCAACCTGCCGACCGATGCGGCGCGCGTGCGCACCGGAGGTGATCCGGATTGGACCCTGGTCGACCTGCGACAGGGCGGTCGCGACGGCATCGTCCTCTCGTTGAGTGCCCGCGCCATCGAGGAGTTCCGTAAGTACCGTCGAGCGCAGGCCGAGGCGCAGCGCGCGGCGGAGCAGGGCCGATGAGCGCCTCCACGCCTCGTGTCCGACGGGCGATCCTCGCCATCGTGTCGCTGTCGATCGCGTGCGTCGTCGCGTGGCGGTTGTCGGTTCCGGGCACGGGCGTGGACGCCGACGGCGACGCGGTTCCGACACGAACGTCGAATCCGTCGACGCAGGGCCCGGCCTCCTCCGTCGAGACCTCTGGCGTCGGGGACGCCGTCGTGCTCGACGCGAGCACGAGCGAACCGGCGCGCGAAGCGATTCGCACGGCGCCGCATCGCGTCGATCCCGCGTCCGTGCACCGCACGTCCCTGCTCGTCGGCCGCGTCACGAGTCGTTCGGTCGAACCGGGGCACGTGTGGACGGGCACGCTGGAGTTGCGGCCGGGCAAGCGCGCGGCCTATTCCGAGCCGTTGCCTCCGACCGGTGCGTTCACGCTCGTGTGCGACGAGGGCGGCACGTTCGACTTGACCGTGCGCGTCCCCGGATTCCGGACGGGTGCTGCGACGGGCTACGTGAGCCCGGGAACGAACACGATCGAGGTCGTCCTCGAGCGGGAAGGGGACTGGCCGCTCGAGTTGGAGCTGCGGACGACGGAAGGGCGATCGCTCGCCACCGGACTCACCCGCGCGCAGCTCTACGTCGCAGCCTACTTGCGGCCGGTCCTCACGCGCGACCCCGTTCGAGTCGACGAGGAATTGCCGGCCGACGCGAGCCTCGAGTCGGTGCGCGGCACGTGCGTCCTCAACGACAGGGACGCTCGCTGGTACGAGATCCGATCCGTACTGCCCGAATCCGGTTGGTGCTCCGTCGTGTTGGACGATCGTGTGCTCGCGACGTTGCCGTTCCGCTCGAGCGCGCGCCGTTTGAGCTTCACGATCGCGGCGAGTGCCTTGGGGGTCGTCACGTCGACCCTGACGGGCCGGGTCGTCTCCGACGAACTCGAGGTTCCGATTCCGGGCGCCGAAGTCGTCGTGAGGGGCGTGCGGAACTCGATGCGCAGGGTGTCGGCGGAGGCCGACGGCACGTTCCGGATCGACGACGTGTTGCCGGGGCCGATCTTCGTGACGGTGAGTTCGACGGGGCACGCTCCCGTGCGTCGTGGCCTGACCGTCGTCGCCGGAGCAGAAACGAACCTTGGCACGATTCGACTCCGACGCACGGCGCGATTGGCGGGGCGGCTCACGTTGCCGGCGGCGTATCCGACCGGTTGGTGGATCCACGCCGTGCGCGTCGAGGATCTCGGCTCCCGCTCGGGCGAGTCGGGCCCGAGGGGAGATCGACACATGGAACGTGTGATGCCGGACGGCACGTTCCGCTTCGCCGAAATGGAGCGGACGGAGTTCGTCGTGACGTGGACGTGGGGAATGCTCGGAACCGAGAGTCTCGATCTTCCGCCGGACGCGAACGTCGTCGGCGCGGGACGCTACGTCGACTGGAGGCGCATCGATCTGCGTGGCGGAGATGTCGGTCCGATCGAGTGGAGCGTGAGCGAGTCGGCGGCGAGCGCGGCGCGCGAAGCAATGAAGGCCTTGGAGCAAGAGAGCCGCGACGCAGGTCCGTTGTTCGACGACAACCCGGGCCGCGCGCCGCTCCCCAGGAAACCGCTGTGAGTCCGCGAATCCGACGTCGGACCGCGGCGAGCGCGCGTCACGGCGATCCGAGCCACTCGTTGAAGCCCTTGATGCCGCCCAGTCGTTCGCCGTCGACGTAGAGGCCCGTGCGTTCGCGATCGAGCGTGCCGTCGGCCTTCACGAAGTACCACTCGCCGGTCATCGCGCCCTCGCGATACTCGCCCAGGAACCGCTTCGTGCCGTCGCGTCGCCACGCGGAGCACTTGCCTTGCAAGCGACCGTGTTCGAGCGAGCATTCGAGCGCCTTGACGCCGTTGCCGTGCCATTCGCGCCACGTGCCGTGGGGGCGACCGTCGCGCCAGTCGATCCGTCGGCGCGCGTCGCCGCGCAGCGAGTGCCAGACTTCGGGCCCGTCGAGCCGGCCGTTGCGCCACGCGCTTTCGCGCAGCAGCAACAAGCCGAGGAGTTTCTCGCGCCGCGCGATCAGCGGACTCGTGCGTGCGTGCGTCGAGTCCGCGCTCGTCGGGGACACGACGTCGCGGCTCACTTCGGTCTCGCTCGCCGTGCACGCGAACAAGCACGCGCTCCCCAGCGCATCGCGCACACGCGCGAACCGAGGACGACCGAGAGGGCGGGGGAGCGACATCGACGACAGCCTAGCGAACCCGGCGCGGTGACGGCCTCGAGAACGTGTTCGTGCGCGTCACGCGCCGTGCGATCGGCCGGCGCGCGCGGCGGCGAAGTCGAGAAAGCGGTGCAGGATCGTCTCGCCCCGCGGCGACAGGATCGACTCGGGGTGGAATTGCACGCCGAAGCGCGGTGACTTCAGGTGACGCACACCCATCACGACGCCGTCGGCGGTCCACGCGGTCGTCTTCAGTTCGGCCGGCATCGCGTCGCGTCGCGAGCGCAGCGAGTGGTAGCGGCCGGCTTCGAACGGATCGGGCAGATCGGCGAAGAGCTCGTCGCCGTCGTGGTGGACGAGCGACACGCGTCCGTGCATCGGCGTCGGATCGCGCTCGATCACGCCGCCGTAGCGCTGGACGAGCGCCTGATGGCCGAGGCACACGCCCAGGATCGGCAGCGCGTCGGGCGCGCGGCGCAGGAACTCGGGCAGGATGCCCGCGTCCTCGGGGCGGCCCGGGCCGGGGCTCAACACGACCGCGGTCGGACGCCGTGCCAGCAATTCGTCCACCGTGATCGCGTCGTTGCGTACGACGGTCACGTCGGCGCCGTGGGCCGCGAGCGCCTGGTACACGTTCCACGTGAACGAGTCGTAGTTGTCGAGCAGGAGGATCATCGTCGACCGCCGAATCTGCGACGCGCGCGACGTCGGTGACGCGCGCGCCGTATCGTCGCGCGTCGGCGCGCTACACAGTTGCGCCTCAGCGCGGCTTCTTCCCGTCCTGGCCGCCCTCGTCGTCACCGTCCCCGTCATCCATGTCGCCGCCGTCCATGTCGTCGCCCATGTCGTCGAGCTGGACCACGTCGTCCGTGCTCAAATCCGCGTCGGCGCCCTGGCCGCCCTCGCGGTCGTCCGCGCCGAGCGTGTAGACGCGCGGCAGCTCACCCTCGCCCGCCGGAGGCGTGAAGCGATAGGGACGATCCCACGGGTCGAACAATTGCTTCGAGTCGTCGAGGTAGGCCGAGCCGTTCTCGTCCTTCACGATCAGCACGCGGACGTCGTCGGGGAACTTGCCCCCATTCGCGGCCGCGAAGTCGGCCAGCGCATACTGCACGTCCCACATCTCCGCCAACACGTCCTGGCGGAACGCGGCCGGATCCGCGGCGCGGCTCGCGGCGTTCAGCGCGCGGACGAGACGCGCGACCGCGGCGAAGTCCATCTCGAGCGCGTAGCGCCACGTGCGACCGTCGAGGCCCATCATCATGTAGGCGGGCGGACAGGCCTTCATCGCCGCGATCGCTTCGTCGTTCACCGGCATCGGCTCGCCGCCCACGCGCACGGCGAAGGCGCTGATGCCGGTCAAGAGCGGTTCGGCGCTGACGCGCACCGCGAAGCCCGGGTTCATCGTGCCCAGGGCGCGCAACGTGTCCGCGCCGGCGGGCGACGCCGCCTTCGAGGCGAATCGGGCCACGGCGCTCTCGGTGTCCGTGGGCGAGCCCATCGTCATCAAAAGCGCGCCCTCGTGCGGCGCGAACGTCAACGGCATCGCGTCCGTGCCGAAGACCTTGGTCATCGCCTCGGCCAGCGCCGCGCGCGCCGCGTCCATGTCGTCCTCGACCGCGGCCATGCCGAGATCGCCGGAGACGGGCATGCGGATCTTGACGCTCTTCACCGCGTGTCCGGCCACCGTGGCGTCGGTGGGGCCCTCGATCTTCGCTCCGAGCAGCGGCGATCCGATCGTGGCCATCAACTTGTCGATGCACGCGTTCGCGTCGGCCGGCTTCACGCCGTAGCTGGCCGACATGCCGTTGCCGTCGAACCGCACCGACATCGCCATCAGGGGGCCCATCGCCGCGTACGCGTCGCGCACGCCGTTCATCATGGCGCGGGCCTTCTCGAGTTCTTCCTTCTCCTGGGTGCCGCCCTTCGCGGCTTCCTTGGCGCCCAGCTCCATCATGGGCTCGAGCCAGCGGAAGAAGGCCGAGACGTCCATCGCGGTCACGGCGGCGATGGGCGCGTTCGGATCGATGGCGCGGGTCAGCGAGGCGAGACCGCTCGTGTCGACGCGGCCCACGTCGAGCAGAGGCGAGCCTTCCATCGACGTGAGCTCCATCGAGAATCGCGTCCGGCTTTCGACGGTGTCGAAGGCCATGCCGAACGTCTCGATGGACTCGATCACGTTGAGCGTGCCGTCGAAGAAGCTCTGCATCATCGCGCGCTCGGCGTCGTCTTGGACGGCGGCGAGGCGCTCCGCTTGCGTCGATTCGAAGCCCTGGCGGAACAGCTCGCCGTACTGGGCCATGATCTCCTCGACGTCCACGCGCGAGACCACGGAGTGACGGTCGAGGCCGACGCGCAAGGGCGCGTCGGCGGCCAGCGCGCGCTCGTTCGGTTCCATCGACAAAACGACCACGTCGTCGTGCCGCGCGCACGTCCAACCGGCGGCCTTGAAGCTCTCGCTCGCGGCGAACTTCGCGGCGTCGGTCGAGTTCGCGATCAACGTCAGCGCGACCGGCGGGCGCACGTCGCTGAACGCCACGGCCAGCGCGATCGGACGCGTGCGGTCCACGAGGTCCCATGGAGCCTCGACGCCCATCGCTCCGCTCAAGAGCATCAACGGATCGGGCATCGGCGTCGTCTCGTCGACGAAGTTGGCCATCATCGTCGCGGTGCGCGTGAGCGCGTCGAGCGACGCGGCGCGCACGATCGCGACGCTGTTGGCCGGGATCCACGCTTCCACCGTGGCCGGACCGGCGGGCGCGGTCGCGCCGGGAGTCTTTGACGCGCCGGGCGCCCCGGGCGTCGGAGCGGCCGGGGTGGCCGCGGGCTTGGCGGGCGGATTCGACGGGGCCGGCGGCGGGGCTTGCAGGGTCAGCGCCGCGACGAACGGCAAGAGGACGGGGGACACGATCGGAAGAGCGAGCGACATCGGGATTCCTCGACGGTGGGGGGATCGGCTCGAGCGGAGTCTAGCGACCGCGGTCGCGTGATCGGAGTTCCAAGGTCTGTCGGAATCGACGGATCGTGCGTCGCAGCTGAAGCTCCCCGCCGGAGCGGGAGACCTCGGGGCGCGTCGGCGCATGGAACCCCTTTCGGGGTGGCCACCGCCGCGCGCCCGTCGGTTCGGAGCGCACCTGCCGCGCGACCATCGGTTCGGAGCGTACCCGCCGCGCGACCTTCGGTTGGGAGCGCACCCGCCCCCGATCCGCCCGAGAGTGTGCGATCCGTCCGCCTCACGACGTCGAGGACGGCTCCGAGGGCGTCAACGCTCGAACAAGCGCCGGTGCAAGGTCGCCACGACCTCGTCGAGGCGTGCGCTGGGCACGACGAACGACAGGTTGTTGCGCGTGGCGCCGTAGCTGATCATCTCGAGGCGCACCGACAGCTCCGCCAGCGAGCCGAACACGCGCGCCGCGAA
>Ga0075163_10001809_pt1 | contig 28906 bp, 21 predicted proteins | sample JI1023141ADNA_FD_71478 | JGI IMG/M metagenome (GOLD analysis project Ga0075163, IMG submission 71478) | Wastewater effluent complex algal communities from Wisconsin, to seasonally profile nutrient transformation and Carbon sequestration -... | ecosystem: Engineered > WWTP > Effluent > Algae...
CTTAGCCATGAATGGGCCACGGCATGCAACCCACGAAAAAGCCCGCCTCGGAGAGGCGGGCTGCGATTGGGTCGCGGGATCGATCGTCGAGCGGGTCAGACCGCTGCGGGCGCAGGTTCGCACGCCGCGAGTTCCTTTTCGTCGACGCGCTGGATCGACGCGCCGAGGGAACGGAGGCGATCTTCGAGGCGTTCGTAGCCTCGATCGAGGTGATAGATGCGGTTGACGATGGTGGTGCCCTCGGCGGCCATGCCGGCGAGGATGAGGCTCGCGCTGGCGCGGAGGTCGCTGGCCATGACGGGCGCGCCGACGAGGCGGCGGACGCCTTGGACGATGACGGTGGGCCCCAGGCGCGTCAGTTTCGCGCCCATGCGCGAGAGTTCGGCGACGTGGAGGAAGCGGTCGGGGAAGATGCGCTCGGTGATGATGGAGTTGCCATCGGCGAGGCAGAGGAGGGCCATCAACTGGGCCTGGAGGTCGGTTGGGAAGCCGGGGTGCGGCTGGGTCGTGACTTCGATGGGCTTCAGGAGCCTCTCGCTGGTGACGCGGATGGTTTTGCGGAGCGGGTTGTCGGGTTTGGCCTCGGTGAGGCGCGTGGTGGCGGTGAGGGTTGGCGTGCGCTGGCCATTGGAGGCGGCGCGGCTGGCGGATGTTCCCGGGACGACCGACATCGCGAGCCCGTTGACTGGTTGAAAGCGAACGCCGGCGGCTTCGAGGAAGTAGGTCGCGGCCATGAGGGCGTCCATCGGGCAGTTGTCGAGGGTGATGTCGCCATTGGTGATGGCAGCGGCCATCATGAAGGTGCCGGCTTCGATGCGATCGGCCATGACGGTGTGGTCGACGGATCCCAGTTCGCTCACACCCTCGATGGTGATGCGGGGCGAGCCAGCGCCGTGGACCTTGGCGCCCATCGCGTTGAGCATGGTGGCGAGGTCGATGATCTCGGGCTCGCAGGCGGCGGACTCGATGACAGTGGTGCCTTTGGCGAGGGTGGCGGCGCAGAGGACGTTGGCGGTGCCCAGGACGGTGGAACCGAAGGTGCCGCCCAGGAAGACGGTGGCGCCCTTGAGCCCACCGGCGGGTGAGCGGGCGATGATGTCGCCCCCATCGAGGGTGATCGCAGCGCCAAGGGCGGCGAGGCCACGGAGGTGGAGGTCGACGGGGCGTTCGCCGATGGCGCAGCCGCCCGGGAGAGAGATGCGGGCATAGCCGCGGCGTGCGAGCATGGGCCCGAGGGTGCTGATGCTGGCGCGCATGGTGCGGACGATGTCGTACTTAGCGTGGCTGAGGGACTCGTCCACGGCTTGGAACGTGATGACGCCGGTGTGCTGGGAAGGGGTGGTTTCCCCCGCGATGGCGTCGGCGGTGGTGGGGGTATCGAGGTTCTGGACGCCCAGTTCCGTGAGGAGGCGTCGCATGTTGTTGATGTCCGCCAGGTTGGGGACATCGCGGAGGATGGTTGGTTGGTCGGTGAGGAGGGTGGCGGCCATCAGGGGGAGGGCCGCGTTCTTTGAGCCGTTGACTCGGACGCGCCCGAACAGGCGACGTCCACCATTGATAACGAAAGTGTCCATGCACGCCCCTTCCGTGGGATTGGCCGACCTTGGCCGTTGAGTGGTGCTCGTTGAGTCATCATACGTCGGATCGCGGGGTCGTTTGCGCTGAATGTCGGCTGTGAGAATCGGCGCAGGCGTCACGGGCGTCACGCGTGGCAGAATCGGCATGGTTGTGGAAAGGAAGTGGAGGAAATCTGGGCAAAGTGGTTGCAAACGCCGTTCGTGTATTTGACTTTGTGAGGTGGAGCCCGGGGTTTCCGGGACCAGTGGAACGGTCGGCGGCCGCAAGCAGCCGACATGGCGGATGACCGGGCCCATCGAGGCCCTAAGCGTGGAGGAGGCGGGTATGAATCGCAAGGCAACGATCACTGGCATGCTGGCGGCGGCGGCGCTCCTCGCGGGCGGACTTCCTCTGGCGTACTCGTTCCAAGTCTCTCAGGTGACGGTCGGCGCTTCGGTGGTGGCAGGTGCCACGGAGAGTGCACCCGAGATCCTCACCATCACGGCGGTCATCCGCGACTTCAAAGCGCACGGCACCACAGGTGGCCATCCGGACTTTGAGCGGTATTCCGGTTCCGGCCGGGTGGGACTTCTCGCGGCTCAGTTGAGCGAGGAAGGCAAGCCCGTACTCGCGAGCCTCAGCGGGCGGAGCATCGAGCGTCCCGCAACAGACTCCGCCGGCCGCAGCATCAACCCCTCCATGGTGAACCAGGAGTTGGGCGATAACCCGGGTTCCTATGTTGAGGCGTCGGATGCGATGATCACCTCCCAGGAGTCGTTCGCGCAGTGGTATGCGGACGTGCCCGGGATGAACCTCTCGCGTCAGGTGAACCTCGTGCTCGTGCGCAACGCGGAGACGGGTAAGTATGTGTTTGACTCTTCCGCGCAGGACCCCTGGTCGAGCCGCGGCGGGTTCTTCCCGGTGGATGGCGAACTCTACGGAAACCAAGGCTCGACCGGGCACAACTTCGGTTTCACGACCGAGATTGCGACCGAGTTCCTCTACAACTCCAGCGCGAATGACACCTTCACGTTCTCGGGCGACGACGACGTGTGGGTCTTCATCAACGGTCAACTCGTGATTGACCTCGGCGGTGTCCACGGTCGGCAGACCCAGATGGTGGAACTCAGCCGCCTCGGGCTTGTCGATGGGCAGATCTATCCGCTCAAGATTTATCACGCCGAGCGGCACACGAACCAGTCGAACTTCCAGATGGAAACGACCCTCGTGCTACGTCGTGTCGAGTCCCCCAAGACGACCGCGATGTTTGATTGATCGGGCGGTGCAGCCGTCCGGAAGGAATGGGAGAGAGCGTCAGCGCCGGAGCGAAAGCCCCGGCGTTGTTCGTTTTGGGACGTGCTTCGTTCGCGATGGATGTGAAGGTGGGTGGGAGATGCGGCAGGTGACGTCCCGGAACGTGAATTGGAAAGCGATGAGTGGCGGCGTGGTTGCCGAGGCGTGATTTCGGTGGCAGATTGGAGGTGAAGGCTGCGAGCGAGTGCGCGGGGGCGCGAAGCCGCAGCGAGTTGGAGGGAGACAAATGAAGAACGGACGCAACGCGATGGTGCTGGCGCTCAGTGTCGGGTCGATCCTGGCGGTGGGTGCGGCGGTTGGAATGGTGTACGAAGCGGTTGCATCGGCTCGGGCCGACGAGCAGTCCGCGGGCATTCCCACTCGGTTGAACCTCGTCGCGACGATCCGCGACTTCAAGGGCGCCGAGGAGCGCGGCGGCCACCCCGACTTTGAGAACTACACGGGTGTGACGCGCATCGGGCACGTGGATGAACGCCTGGGCAGCGACGGCAAGCCCGTCTTCCGCAGTCCTTACGGCGTCGAGATCCTCCAGGAATACAAGGACAGGAAGGGTAACAACATCCACCCGAACCTGTACAGCGCCGCACTGGGCGATGTGGCGGGACGCCTGCAGACCAAGACGGACAAGAAGATCACGTCGCGAGAGTCGTTTGACCAGTGGTATCGCGACGTGCCGGGCGTGAATACCTCGCGGCCGCTGAACATCACGCTGAACCTGGATTCCTCGACGGGGCGATACATCTTCGACTCGGCGCTCGACGAGCCCTTCGCGTCGCGGGGCGGGTTCTTCCCTGTGAATGGCGAGATGTATGGCAACTACTCGAGCACGGGCAAGAACTTCCATTTCACGACCGAGATTGCGACGGAGTTCGACTACGAGAAGGGCAAGGGTCACAACTTCAAGTTCACCGGCGATGACGACGTGTGGGTGTTCATCGGCGGGCGGATGGTGATCGACCTGGGGAGCATGCACCCCAAGCGTGAGCAGTGGGTGGAGTTGGATCGGCTGAACTGGCTGGAGGATGGCGGGCGCTACACGCTGCACATCTTCCACGCCGAGAGGCACACGGTGCAGTCGAACTTCCGCGTCGAGACGACGCTGAAGTTGCGCAAGGTGTCGCCTCCTCAGACGACCGGCAAGTACGACTAAGTCTCGAAATCGCCCGCGTCGTGGCGATCCTCCGGCCGCCCGCTCTTCGTTGAGCGGGCGGCTTTGTTTCATGGTTGAGGGGGCTGATAACGCACGCGAGATCTCGGACGTCTCGCCTTCATGGTGTGTGCTTTCCATGTGGAGAATCGGGGTAATGCCTTGCGTCTATCGCATCTGAAATGGATTGTGTTGGGGGAGAGTGCCCGGGCGGCGTCGCCGCGCGAGGGGAGGGAGCATGCTGGGAAAGGTACCAATGCGCGTGGTCGGCACGCTCGCACTCGTTGCGGCGGCTGGGATCTGCTTCGGCATGGGCCTTTCGCTGCGTGGTGCAGAGGCGAAGGCACGCGCGATGCTTGATCGCCCCGATGTGGTGAATCTCGCGGCGCGGATCAGGGACTTTCGCGGCAAGAGTGAAACGGGCGGGCACCCGGACTTTGGCACTGCGGTTGAAGAGGTTCGGCTCGGCTTGCTCGACGAGAAACTGGGCGCGGATGGCAAGCCCCAGGTGAAGGACCTCGCGGGGCAGGTGGTGCTCCAGCGATACACGACGCTGGGCAACGTGGGAATCCTGCACACGCTCGCGGATGCATCGCGAGGCGATTCGCTCGGGGCGTTGCAGAAGGCGAAGGACCGAGCCCTGACGTCTCGAGCGTCGTTCCATCAGTGGTTCAGTGATACGCCAGGCGTGAATCGGCCGCTGCCCATGACGATCCAGATGGACTGGGACCCAACGGTGGCGCGTTTCGTCTTTGACACACGGATGAACGAGGCGTATCGATCGCGCGGCGGATTCCTGCCGATCGACGGGCAGTTGCTGGGCAACGTGGGATCGACGGGGAGGAACTACTTCTTCACGACCGAGATCGCGGCGTCGTTCGTGCATCATACCGGACGCGGGCAGTCGTTCACGATCACGAGTGATGACTGCGCGTGGATGTACGTGGACGGTCGCCTCGTCGCGGATCTGGGCGGCACGGGTGCGGGCAAGGACCAAAGAGTGCCGATGGATCGGCTGGGCCTCAAGGACGGCGCGACCTATGTCGTGAGGATCTTCCTTGCACAGCGGCAGATGGCGTGGACGCACCTGCGGCTTGAGTCGACGTTCCCGCTGGAATCGAGCAGCCAGGCTGTGTCAACGCGGTAGGGTGTTTGCATACGGACCTCGATGAAATAGCGCCCGCGGATCCAAGGATCCTGCGGGCGTTATTGCTTTGGTGGGCTGTGGAGCGTGCCGAGGCTGTGTTCTTTCGCTCGAAGCGGGCTGTTATCAGCCTTGCCAGCGCGGGCGGCACAGGCGGCACAGTGGGCGGCTGTTCGCTGGCTTGCCCTTGCAAATCCTGCGCGTGAATTCGAACTTTGGGGGAGTGAGAGAGCATTCAAAGGACCCGGTTGTGCCGGGCACCAGGAAAGGGAAGGAACTTCTATGTTTACCAATGGGATGAAGCGGAACTCGATGCGCCTGGTTGCCTTGGCGGGTATGGCGGCGTGCGCGACCGCGGTGGTGATGACCGGCTCCGCGTCGGGTGTTGCCGACACGGCGGCGGCCCCCGCGGCGACCGAGTTGCGTTTGACCGGCGTTGTCCGCGACTTCAAGGAACGCAGCGTCTCCGGCGGGCACACGGACTTTGAACGCAACCCCTCGGCTGGTTTCGGTCACTTCGTCAACATCGTGAACGACACCCTTGACGAGGATCGCAAGCCCACGTTCAAGTCCACCGGCAACAAACTCAGTTCAAACTACCGCGACGCGCAGGGTCGCAACCGCATCCCGCCCCGCTCGTACATCGCCTCGATGTCCGGCGATACCAACGGCTCGATCAGCAACAGTTCGGGCGGGCAGGTCGAGAACGCCGCGAGCCTTGCCAAGTGGTTCCGCGACGTTCCCGGCACGAACACGTCGCGCACGCTTGAGTTGACGCTCAAGCGCGTCGGCACGAGCAACATCTTCTCGTTCGACGACCGGACGGATCCGATGTTCAGCAGCCGCGGCGGGTTCTTCCCGGTCAATGGCGAGCTCTTTGGCAACTCCGCCGGCGATAGCAAGAACTTCCACTTTTCCTTCGAACTCAACACCGAGTTCACTTACAAGAAGGCCGCCGGCCAGGTGTTCACCTTCACGGGTGACGACGACGTGTGGGTGTACGTCGATGGCAAACTCGTGATTGACATCGGCGGTATTCACTCTGCCGTCAGCCAGACGATCGACATGGATCGCCTGTCCTGGCTGGAGGATGGCAAGACGTATCGCCTCGACTTCTTCTTCGCGGAGCGTCACCGCACGCAGTCCAACTTCCGCATCGACACGACGATCGCGCTCCGCAAGGTTGAGCCGCCCGTCATCAGCGGTAAGTTCGACTGAGTCACTCGAACACGCCTCGCACCGGCGCCTGAAAGGGTGCCAGCGAGTGCACGGATTCCACGCCCGGGTTGGGCTTGTTGCCCGCCCGGGCGATTTTCTTGAACGCCCCGTTCACATGTGGACGGGGCGTTTTCGCTACCAGCGCCGGCGATCGTCGTCGCGGAAGTACTGCACGCGATCGGGCCTGGGCTGCAGATAGATCACGCGGAGTTGATCGAGATGGCGCGGGCCACGCTCCGGATACGCCAGGCGAGCGTTCGAGTTGGGTTGCCCGCGCGGCGCGAGGCGGGGGTCGTTGCGGGCTGCGAGGAGCGTGTTCTCGCTGGGTGCGAAGCCGGGCGCACCCTGCACGCCAAGACCGCTGAATACCAACTCTGATGAACTGCCGGCGTACTCGACGAACGAGTCGTCGCGAGTCGAATCCGCGATGGGCGATGGAGGCGCGGACGCGCATCCGCTGAGCAGCAGGAGTGCCGCACACGCGCACCCCAGGGCGCGAAGTGCCGCGGCATGGTTTTCGGTCGGTTCTTTGGTTGGCATGTGCATCCCTCTGTTGCCCGGGATGCAACGACGATGCCGAAGTCTATTGATGGCATCCACGCACCGAAAAGCAGGTCGGCGTCCCTGAAACCACCGGGGATGTGGCGGTTGTTCAACCGTCGTGTCGTCTGGGCTCCACAGAAGCCCATTCGCGGTTGGCGTGTTCGGTTGTTTATAGGTACGACAAATGGGGATATGGAGAAAGAATGGGCGATTATGGGCCTGGCGGGTGAGAGTTGCGAGTCGGTCGGACTATGCTCGGGGCTTCGGCGATCGACGGGGACCTCTTTCAAGGACGAGCACATGGGCAGTTGGGGCTTTGGTACGTTTGAGAATGACGATGCAGCGGATTGGATGGCGGACCTCGCCGAGATGGGTGAGGACGCGCTGATCGATGAGGCCCTCGACCGCGTGCTCGAAGCCAAGGACGATTTCATCGAGGCTCCGGACGCGTCGTGCGCCCTGGCGGCTGCGGAAGTGGTGGCCGCCTTGAAGGGCCGCCCCGCACAGGATCTGCCCGACGATCTTCGTTCGTGGATTGAAGGCAAGTCGGCACCGAAAGACGGGATCGTGAGCAAGGCACGCGAAGCGGTCGCGGCGGTGCTTAAGGGTTCTGAACTGCGCGACCTGTGGGAAGAGTCCGACGGGCTCGAGGATTGGCAGCCGATCGTCCAGGACCTGCAGCGTCGACTCGGTTGAGAGAGTTTCGACGGGGTCGCGATCGGGCGGAAGTTCTCTTTGTCGTGCGTGGGAACGCTGGCGCGCGGGCGCGTATCGTTGGCGCATGTCCCAGCGCAAACCCTTCATCGGCGGCAACTGGAAGATGAACACCAACCGGACGACCGCGTCGGACCTGACGCGGGGCGTGGTTGATGGCATGCTCAACGTCGATGGCGTTGACGTCGCGGTCTTTCCGCCATTTCCCTATCTGCTTCTGGTTCGTTCGATCCTCCGTGATCGCAGTTCATCTGTGAAACTGGGCGCACAGGACGTGTACTTCCAGCCCGACGGTGCATTCACGGGCGAGGTCTCGATCGCGATGCTCAAGGATTGCGGCGTGCAGGTGGTCCTTGCGGGGCACAGCGAGCGGCGCCACGTGCTTGGTGAGAAGGACGAAGTGATCAACGCGAAGGTGCGTGCGATCCTCGATGCTGGGCTCGAGTGCATTTTGTGCGTGGGCGAGAAGTTGGATGAGCGGCTCAATGGACACCAGGACATCGTGACTGGTCGGCAGGTTCGGACGGGGTTGGCCGAGGTGCCCGGTGATTGGCTTGAGCGCCTCACCATCGCGTACGAACCAGTCTGGGCGATCGGCACGGGCAAGACCGCAACGCCCGAGGACGCAGAAGCGGCTCATGCGCACATCCGCGGGATCGTGGCGCATCAGTATGGCGCAGAGCGTGCGAATCGCCTGCGGATCCAGTATGGCGGATCGCTGAAGCCGGGCGTGGCGGACGAGATCTTTGCGAAGGGCAACGTCGACGGCGGTTTGATCGGCGGCGCATCGCTCAAGGCGAGCGAGTTCGTGAGCATGTGCAAGTCGGCGGCGGCGACGGCGAAGACGAAGGCCTGAGAGCCTGTCGAACACGTCGAAATCCCGGGAGATTCGTGCCCGAGCAGCCGGCCTCGGCGGCGCACGGAGCGGCATAAACTCCGGTGTGCTCCGGTAGCTCAGTTGGATAGAGCATCGGTTTCCTAAACCGAAGGTCGCGCGTTCGAATCGCGCCCGGAGCGTTTCGTTTGGATGTAGACCAATTGAAAGCACCGTCCAGATCGGGCGGTGCTTTTCGCGTGAACCTTCAGTGGTCGCATCAGGCCGTGCGTGCGACTGCGGGGACAGGAGTGGTGGCCGGACGGGCAGAGGGCAAAGCGCCGACGGCGCGAAGAGCCTTGCGGAGGCCGGCAATCGCATCGCAGGTCTGGTACCACTCTTCGAGTTTGGCAGCGGAAGAACGACGGAACTGGAGGAGGCGCACGGGGAACGTCGTGTCACGCAAAGCCTCGACAAGCGCGTCAAGATTGTCGGTCGGCACCACGTAACCGTTGATTCCGTCTTCGACCAGATCGGCGGCGGCACCAGTGGCTTCGGATGCCACGATTGCCATGCTGGCGGCGAGGGCCTCGTTGATCACGACGCCCCATGCCTCGCGGCGAGCCGGGTGAACGAGCACGTGCGATGCGCGGTAGATCGCGGCAAGGTCCGACTGTTCGGTGATGAAGCCGAGCCACAAGACGCGGGCGCGGAGGTCGGGGCGGACGCGTGCCTCGAGCGCTGCACGCAGTTCGCCATCGCCCGCGATGACAAGGTCCCACTCCGGGCGTTCGTCGGCGATTTGATTGAGTGCTTCGATCGCAAGGTCGAAGCCCTTGAGGTCAACGAGACGCCCAGAACACACGAGGCGCTTGCGATTGGGATCGAGTCCGAACTTTGCCATGGCATTCTCGATCTGTTCAAAGCCCAGATCTGTGATGAGCGCGGGGTCTGCGACGTAGGGATAGTTGAAGATCTGCTCGTCGCGGGCACCGTACTTCTTGAAGTAGGCTCGTCCGAGTTTTCCGCAAGGGAGCAAAGCCTTCACAGAGCGGACGATGGAGCCAACCATCACCGACTTGACGAACTTCTTAATGCCGCGATTGTTGTCGGCGAGGATGTTGCTGTCGCTGGTGAGCAACACGGGCACGCCAGTGAGCCGACCCCATGCGATTGCCATGATGCACTCGATCGAGGCATATCCAGAAACCACGACAGCGCCGACGGCCCGACGTCGCAACTCGCGAATGACACGCACCCCGCGACGGAGGTCGGCGAGGTGGCCGCGCAGGCCTTTGGCATCGTTCAAGGACTTGCCACAACCCATGCTGACCGCGCCGATGTGATCCAAGGAGCCGAACTTCCACGACTGGATGTTCTCGTCGGCCAGGAAGATGCTGGTGAGGTCCACGTCGGGCATCTCGTCCACGATCCGCTCGTGGACGTGGATGCGGTACGGAGCCGGGGCGTTCGCGATGATCGCCACGGGGACCCTTGAACCTCTGAACCCAATCGTCGCCATTGCATCTCCACGCAGCAGGCCAACCGGGGCGGAACTCCGGAGGCGTATGGAGGAGAACATGCACCACACTCGGGGCGTTGGCCACCTCATGCGCGGCGAATTGCATAAATCCTGCAAAATCAGGAACTTAGGAGTTGGCGGCGTGGACGCCCGTGGAGCCAAACCCGCCCGATCCGCGATCAGTTTCGTCTAAAACCGACCGTTCCACGATCATAACCCGAACAGCAGGGGCGATAACCAACTGGACTATTCGCATGCCGTGGGTGATCTGGAACGCCTCGCGCCCGAGGTTGATCAGGGGCACCAAGACCTCGCCCCGGTAGTCGGAGTCGATGGTGCCCACTCCATTGACCGGAGTGATGCCGTGCTTGGAGGCGAGTCCGGAACGGGCCCGGACCTGGGCCTCATAACCATGGGGCACGGCGATGGCGATCCCAGTGGGTACTTTGACGATGTCCCCGGGCTGGAGGGTGAGGGGGGCGTCGGTGGGGAGGCAGGCGTGCAGGTCCATCCCGGCGGCCCCGGCGGTCTGGTACGACGGGAGCGTCGCTCGAGGAGACAGGACCTTCACGGGCAAGGTGTGGGAGGGCTTGGCTTCGATGGAAGACGCGGCGGTGTTGAGGGTGGTCACGCCGAGAGTTTAGCGGGAGCCGGGGCTTTGGGTTCGATCGCGGCGGGAGACAGAGTCGACTCGCCAAAGGTGCCATCGGGGACGTAGCGGCGGATGCCGGCGAGCACGGCCTTGTGATCGGCGGAGTGACGCAGAAGGGATAGTTCGGCGACCATCGCGGTGACGTCCACGCCTCGCGCGACGTCGCTCGCCCACGCGCGAATGCCTGGGTGGTGCGTCTCGTGCAGGGCTTCGGCGGCGTACGCGAGTTCTTCGTGCAGTTTCTCGCCCGGGCGTGCGCCGGTGAGAATTATGTCGATCGTCGGCGCGTCGATCGTGTCTTCTGGGAGTTGAAACTCAGCGAGCGTTTCGCCCTTGGTGTTCACAATGCGTGGCACGAAGGCATGGGCGCGGATGAAGCGCTGCGCGAGTTCGAGGATGCGCACGGGTTCGCCCATGTCAAGCACGAAGACGGCGGGTTCACTCTTGAGATCCACGGCAGTGGCTTCGCCCGCGGCGGAGGCTTGGATCACCAGCGTGGCGGCCTCGTGGATCGTCATGAAGTAGCGCGTCATGCGCGGATCGGTGACGGTGAGCGGGCCACCCTCGGCGAGTTGCGTTCCCCAGATGGGCAGCACGCTGCACGCGCTGCCGAGCACGTTGCCGAAGCGGACCATGCAGCAGCGAGTCGAGGAGCCTCGGCGATTGAGAGACTGCGTGTAGATCTCGGCGAGTCGCTTGGTCGCGCCCATCACGCTCGTGGGGTTCACGGCTTTGTCGCTGGAAATGAGCACGAACCGCTCGGCACCGGTGGCGACTGCGGCGTCGGCGATGCTCTTGGTGCCGAAGAGATTGTTCGTGAGCGCGTGGGCCGGGTGATCTTCCATGAGCGGCACGTGCTTGTGTGCGGCGGCGTGGAAGACGACGTGGGGCTTGAGCGCGACGCAGTGGCGCAGCGTGGCGTCGGCATCGACGACGTCGTGAAGGACGGCCTTGCGCTTGATCTCGGGGAAGCGGCGCCCGATCTGGCGGTCGATCTCAAAGAGCGAGTTCTCGGCTCGCTCCATCAGGGTCAGTTGTTCGGGGTGGAAGGTCGCGACGATGCGTGCGAGTTCGCTGCCGATCGAGCCACCCGCGCCCGTGATGAGGACACGCTTGCCGGTGAGGGCTTTGGCGACGCTGTGTCGATCGAGGCCATAGGGCGTGCGCCCGATGAGTTCGGTAACGTCGACGTCGGAAGCGCTCGTGCGCAGAGCGGCGGTGGGGGGTAGCGCGAGCAGGTCCTCGATCGGCGGCACGAGGCGCTCTGGGATCGAGAGTTCGCGCAGGCGGGCGCGGACGCGCAGTTGCCACGCGGCGTGGGAGGCAGGCAAACTGACGATTGCGAGGGTGAAGGAGAGAACGCGGTGTGCCTCCGGCAACTGCTGGAAACCGCCAAGGACGGTGAGGCCCGCGATGGAGGTGGACGCTTTGGCGGAGGAGCGGGCGTTGAACTTCTCGGCGGAGGCGGGGGAGAAGGCCGTGGGCGCGTCGATGACGATGCAGCCCGTGGCGCGAAGGGCGGTGGACTTGAGTTGGGCGGCGAGGGCGGGGAGGGTCTCGCGCGTGCCGATGAGGACGGCTCGCTTGCCGAGGAGTTCGAGCGAGGGGGCGGGATACGAAGGGGTAGCGTCCAAGCAGACTCCAATACGAAAGTACAACCAGTCCGACAGCGTGCGGACCCTCGCAAGGGATATCGGCAATGGAGGCCCGATCGTGTTACCCTGAGTGGCGAGAGTGAGTGAGGAGCCCCGGCGACGGATCGACCGGGTGCGGATTGGAGCGCGACGGAAGCGAGGGATGGCATGATCACCCGGATCACGGGTCTGCTGGATGGCTTGGACGAACTGACCGCGGTGGTCGTTCCCGGTGGTCCGGCGGGCGGTATCGCATATCAAGTCCTTGTGCCAGCGTATCTTGCGCCACGTTTGGCGACCAAGATCGGATCGGCGGTCACCCTGATGACCTTGCACTATCTGGATTCGCCCAACCAGGGCGCGACCTTTGCGCCTCGGCTGATCGGGTTTGAGGCCGTCCGGGATCGCCAGTTCTTTGAGTTGTTTACGACGGTCAAGGGGATAGGCAATCGCAAGGCCCTGAAGGCGATGGCGATCGAGCCGGGGGCGATCGCGGCTCTCATTGTGGCCAAGGACGCCAAGGCCCTGACCAAACTGCCCGAGATCGGCAAGCGGATGGCGGAGACGGTGATCGCGGAGTTGACGGGGAAGGTCGAGACGTACCTGCCTTTGGGCGAGATCGAACACCTGGATCGCCGAGCGGTGCATGTGCCCAAGGGGGATGCCGTGGTGGAGGAAGCGATCGACGCGTTGGTCGCCCTGGGAGAAATGCGGGGCGAGGCAGAGCGGCTGGTGGGGAAGGCCTTGGAGCGGGCGAAGGGGACGCCCAGGAGTTCGACGGAGTTGGTGCAGTTGGTGTATCAGGGGTAGCGGCGAAGACCTCATTCGGAGATTGGGGGGACCAGGAGAGGGACCGACCGCTCACGCGGTTCGGCTCTGAAGGATGGCTCTGAATCGGCGGAAAAACCGCGTCGGAACGCAAGGACGGCGTGTTTGGCTCCGATATCCTCTGCGGCTTATGAGATACGCGATGATCATGGCTGGCGGTGCGGGGACGAGGTTGTGGCCCATGAGCCGCAAAGATCGTCCCAAGCAGTTGATTCGTTTCATCCAGCGTGACGGCAAGGGCGTGGGCAAGGAGCCGACGTGTTTGCTTGCGGTCGCTGCGCGGCGCCTGGAAGGGCTGATCCCGCTGGGCAATCGGTACATCTGCACCGCCGAGGCGTATCGCGACATCGTGAGCGAAGAACTTCCCGGGTACAAGGATGATCAGATCGTGGGCGAGCCCGAGGGGCGCGACACGCTGAACGCGATCGGGCTGATGGCGGCGATCCTGGAGAAGGAAGACCCCAAGGCGATCTTCGCGGTCTTGACCGCGGACCACATCATCGAGCCTGATTCTGTGTTCAAGGAACGCATGGACCTTGGGTTCAGGTTGGTCGAGGATGATCCGCGGCGGCTGGTGACGTTCTCGATCAAGCCGACGTATGCGGCGACGGGCTTTGGCTATGTTGAGCGCGGCAGCGGCATCCGCGGCGTCGAAGGCGCAGAGAAGTTGGCGTACCACGTTGCGAGGTTCGTCGAGAAGCCGGACAAGCCCCGGGCCGAGGCGTATTTCAGGTCGGGCGAGTTCTCATGGAACAGCGGGATGTTCGTGTGGAAGGCCGCGACCTTCCTGGAAGCAGTCAAGAAGTACAAGCCCGAGAGTTACGAAGGCTTGATGCAGTTGCGCGAGGCGTGGGGCAAGCGCGGGTTCAAGAGCGCGATGGAGAAGATCTATCCGACGCTCCCCAAGATCAGCGTGGACTACGCCGTGATGGAGCCTGCGGCGAAGGACGCGCAGAAGGACGATGGCAAGGACAAGAAGAATCGCTTCAGCGTGTGCACCGTGCAGATGGACGTGAAGTGGCTGGACGTTGGGAGTTGGCCCAGTTACGCCGAGACGCTGGACGCGGACAAGGAAGGCAATCGCAACGCGGGACTGGGCGCGAGCGTGTTGACCCTGTGCAAGGGCACGACGGTGGTGAACGCGGAGAAGGGGCACACGATCGCAGTGCTCGGCGGCGAGGATTTGATTGTCGTGCACACGAAGGACGCGACGCTGATCATGCCCAAGGCGAAGGCCGAGGAGTTGAAGAAGTTGCACGGATTGGTGGATGAGCGGCTCAAGTAGCGTCCGTAGCATTCGGCGTGCGTTATCTCTGCATTGATCTTGGTGACAAGCGGACGGGTCTGGCGGTGGGGGATGCCGAGACTCGGCTCGTGTCTGCGCTGAGTGTTTTGGAGTCGCCGATCGCGGTGCGGGGAGGCGAGGCGTTGCTGGAGGCGCTCGCGAAAGCGGTGGATGAGCAGTTGGGGAAGAGTGCGGGGGAGTTGGTGGTGGGGCTGCCATTGAATATGGATGACACGGAGGGGCCTCGCGCGAAGTCGGTGCGCGCGTTTGCGGCGCGGATTGGCGAGCGCATAGGGCGCGTCGTGCATTTTCAGGACGAGCGGCTCACGAGTGCCGCGGCGGATTGGTCGATGGCGCGCAGCGGGATGACGCGCGGCGAGAAGAAGCAGCGGCGCGATGCGATCGCGGCGGCGGAGATCCTGCGGGATTTTCTGGCGGGGTTGCCTTCGTGAATGCGACCCCAATCGTGCCGCTGCGGGCCTAAAGACGCTGGCGCGGAAGGCCGAACGTGAGGCACGCGGAGAAGATCAAGGCTTCGCAGTCGGGGGCTTCACGATCGGCACGCCCGAGGGCTTGCTCGCGGGGTTGGCCGCGGGTTTGTCGGCTGGCTTGTCTGTCGGTTTCGCGGGCGTCTCGCGTGGCTTCTGATCTTCGGGCGCAACGGTCGCCAGCAGGAGTTGCGTGTCGATCTCGATGGTGTTCGAGACCTTCTTCGCGCCGGTGATCTGCGTGTGCTTGATGCCAAAGTCTGAGAGCGTGAGTTGGAACTTGCAGGAGATGAAGAGGAGGTCGCCATCGGCGAGTGCGGCGGTCGCGGTGCTCTTGGCGCGGAGGCGGATGGTGGCGTTGGGGATGGTGATCGACTTGGTGACGCCCTTGATCGTCATCTCGCCGACGAGAGTGGCGGTGGAAGTGCGGAGGGCCGGGTCCTTCACGCCGGTGAGGGGCGTGATGTTCTGCACGCCCGTGAGGCGGAAGCGCAGGTGCGGGAACTTGGCGGCGTCGAGCCACTCGGGCTTCAAAAGGTGTGAGTCTCGATCGGAGTTGCCCGTGCGGAGGGAGTTGATGGGGAGGAGCCACTCGCCACCTTGGAGGTTGGCAGGGTCGGCGTCGGGGCCTGCGATCGCAAAGCCGAGGATCGCGTTGGAGTGTCCGGTTATTTTCTCGAAGGGGGCATCGGAAAGGAAGGAAGCCTGGCGACCGCCGCCCGGGAGAGCGTGATAGACGGTGCCTTTGGCCTTGAGAGCGTCGGGGATGATGAGGGACTTGCCCGAGGGTGCGATGGTGGCTGCGGCGGCGCTTGGAGCGGTCGCGGGCTTGTCGGTCTTCGCGGGTTCGGTTGCTTTGGGTTGGGCTAGGGCGGGAAGTGTCAGGAGCAGACCAGCCGCGAGCGCGAGGGAGCGCAGGCCAAAGATGCTGGCTTGCGCGAGGCGTGGTGTGGGTCGCTGAGGCATGTGTGTCCCGCCGGAATGAGTGGCGAGGTCCCCTCCCTCTGCCAAGCACATCAATCGACCATTAGAGCGTAGTCGCGCCAATCAATCACTTGTTTGAATTTGTGGTGCGGGAGTTTCGACGGGCGAGACCCACGCCCAGAGCGATGGCTGCAGGAATGGCGAACGTCAGGACCGAGAGGGCACCCAGGCTGAACCCGGACGGGAGCCAGCCGAAGTGGAAGTCGTTGTCGATCGGGGTGGGCGTACTGGCGGCGGTGGGGGATTGTTCGCCCTTCGCATCCGCGGGCGTGGGATCGCGGAAAACCGCGTCGATCGCCGATTCGTAGGACTGCATGCTTGCGAGGTCGGGATCGGGCAGGGAGGTGAAGACCCTCGCCCCAGTGGCGAGGTTCAGGCCCACGGCCGCCACGATGATGGTGGCGGGAAGGTGAATCCCAAGAAGTGTTCGGCGGGAAATCATGGATGGGGCGTCTTGGAATGAGGACGAGGCGCGGCTGGGAACTGAATGCGACAGCGTAGAGTGCGGCCGAGGCTGGCGGAGCGAACGAAGCGGCGGGAGCGGCGAATGGAGGCGCGGATGATTGGTGTTGCGGCATGGACGTTGATCGGGTTGGCGGGGTGTGTGGCACAGAATGGTGCGCCATCGACGCCTGAGCCTGCGGCGACGACGAAATCTGACGCCTCCACGGCGACCAAGCCTGTGGGCGAGTTTGCGTCGGCAGACGCCTTGCTCATTGCGCTCGAGAGTGCGGACAAGGACATGAAGTCACTGGCGTGCGATCTGCTGTGGTCGAAAGAGTTCTACCTCGGCGGAGACACGCACACGCGCACCGGGAAGTTGTTCTTTGTGGATGAGCGCGTCGGAGCGGCACCGGCGAAGGAAGGAACGGCAGCTGTTGAAAAGCGCCGGAAGTTCGCCGTGCAGATCGAAGCAATGAAGATGCAGGGTGGGAAGGACGCAAAGGACGCCCGACTCGATCAGTCGCGCGTGGACTACGTCTTCGACGGGAAGTTGCTCGTCGAACGCAAGCCCAACGAGAAGCGCATCCTGCGGCACCAGTTGGGGAACAAAGTTGGCGCGGACCCACTCAAGATCGGCGAGGGGCCGATTCCGCTGCCGATCGGTCAGAAGCGCGAGGACATCCTGTCGCGATTCAACGTGGAGTTGCTGCCACCCGAGACGGACTTAGTCTCAAAGGAGGCGGACCCGGAAGACGATGTGGTGAAGTTGGTGCGGTCAACGGCGGTTGGCTGCGTGCAGTTGAAGTTGGTGCCCAAGCCTGAGCACGAGCGGGAGTGCACGTTCAAGGAGGCACGGCTGTGGTTCAAGCGAATGCCGGCGGTGGGAGATGCGCCGGGTCGTTTGCTTCCCCAGATGGCCCGCGCGAAGGACAAGCAGGACAACACCGACACAGTGCTCTTGATCGGCGTGAAGGTGAACGTCGAGGTGACGTCAGCGTTTGATACGAGCGTGCCGAAGGGGTGGGAAGAGCAGTTGCTAGGTGGCGGCGCGAACTGATTTTGAGAGTGGGCAGTGCTCGAGCGCGGCGATGGAAGCCGCAGGAGTGATCCGCGTGGCAGGGATGCAGTGCGATCGGCGTGGGGTGGAGCCTCGTGGGCGCGTGTCGCATTGCGGCATTGCGATGGTGCTGGTATTGCTCGCGGGGCAAGCGGCGTCGGCGTGGCAGGATGTGCCGCCGCCCGCAGTGCAGCCTGTGGAGCCTGCGAAGCAGCCAAGCGAAACTGAAAAGGACCCGGTCAAGGCTCCCGCTTCGGAACCAGCGAAGGAAGGTAGTGCAGCACCAGGAGCGCCGCCGACGGTCGAGGCGAAGGAGTCGAACGCGTTCCCCTTACCCGACGTTGCGCCGGCGGTGAAGAGGCTGCTCGAAGAGCCCTATCTGAAGGATGCCGAGCGGCGTGCACTGCGCGTGCGTCATGGCATCTGGACGGCCGAGGACGTGAGCGATGAGGGCGACGCGGAATCGGCGGCGCTGGCGGCGCTGATGCTGGGGGCGTTCGATTCGCCGAGCCTGCAGAGCGACAAAGCGAGTGCGGCGACGCGTGCCCGAGGCGAAGTTGCGCGGGGCGAGTATGCGCAGGCGATCGAGCGATTGACGCCGCTGTGCGAGGATCCGAAGGCGATATCGCTGCTCGCGATCCGGCTGCGTGCGGAGGCGATGGCGGCGCTGGGAAAGACCGCGGAGGCCGACGCTTCGCTCGAACGTCTCGTGACGCGCATGGGCGAACTTGCGGTCGCGGAGAGTCTGGCGGATGCGGATGAGGTGGCCGAGGGCGTGCGTGGGTTGATGCTGCGGGCACGCTGGCGTGGTGCGCCCGCTGGTGCGGCGGATTACAAAGCAATGCTCGCGGTCCTCCAGCGTGCGCGCGAGACTGTGGACAAACTGAACTGGAACGTCGCGTTGGCAGAGGCTGAGGTGCTCGCCGACAAGGACAACTACGCGGACGCGGCGGCGGCGCTGGCGTCGGCGCTCGCGCTCAATCCTCGGCTCGGTGATGCATGGGCCGCGCTTGGGCGACTCTCGGTCAATGGGTTTGACATCGATCGAGCCGAACAGATCGCGGCTCGCTTGGACGAGAATCTCGACGCATTGACAAAGATGGGATCCGCGGATGCTGGCGCGGCGACGGCTCCATCGGCATCGGTGCTCGGTGCGTCGGTGCTGGCGCGGGCGCGACTTCGGCAGAAGGACCCGGCGGCCGCGGCGGCGCTGATAGATCCAATGATCGCAAAGTACCCCGGGAACGTGGAACTCATCGCGCTGCGTGCGGGCATCGCGGCGGCGACGTACGACCTTGCGGACGTTGATGCGCGGCTGAAGTCGCTGGACGCGGTGTCGCCCGGCTCGGCTCTCGGGCACTATGAAGTAGGGAACGTTCTCGCGGAGGAGCGTCAGTACGCGGACGCGGCAAAGTACCTGGAAGAGGCGGCGAAGCGGGCGCCGTTCTGGTCGGCGCCGGTGGTTGAGTTGGGGCTGCTTGAGGTGCAGTCAGGGCGCAACGAGCAGGCGCTGGTGGCACTTGATCGTGCCGCGAAACTCGATCCATTCAACGTTCGCATTGCGAACAGTTTGAAACTGATCAGTGATCTGCGAGCGTTTGCAACGGTCGAGAGTGATCACTTCATCGTGCGGTATCGTCCTGGGGTTGATGAGGTCCTGGCGAAGGAGATGCCGAGCGTGCTCGAGCGGATCCATGCGCGAGTGACCGGCGATGCGCCGGGCGGGATTCGCCATGAGCCTGCGGCGAAGACGGTGATTGAACTCATGCCAGATCACCACTGGTTCAGCGTGCGGATCACGGGCATGCCCAAGTTGCACACGATTGCGGCGGCGACGGGGCCGCTGGTCGCCATGGAAGCGCCGCGCTCGGGCCCCGGTCATCTGGTCGGGCCCTATGACTGGCCCAGAGTGGTGCAGCACGAGTACACGCACACGGTGACGTTGTCGCGCACGAAGAATCGTTTGCCGCACTGGTTCACGGAGGCGGCGGCGGTGTATCTCGAGGACGCACCGCGCGACTGGGCGACGGTGCAACTGATCGCGCGCACGGCCGAGGCGGATGAACTGTTCACGCTAGACGAGATCAATCTCGCGTTTGTGCGTCCCAAGAAGCCCACGGATCGCCAGTTGGCGTATGCGCAGGGGCACTGGATGTACGAGTACATCGTGGAGCGTTTCGGACCCGAGGCACCGCTGAAGTTGATGGACGCGTATGCGGCAGGCACCAAGGAAGAGCAGGCGTATGTGTCCCTGCTGGGGCTTTCACGTGAGCAGTTCCTGAAGGACTTCAAGGCGTGGGCGAAAGCGCAGTTGGTGTCGTGGGGGATGGTGCTGCCAGATGGGATGCCGAGTGTTGACGAGTTACTGACGCGCCACAACACGCTTGTCACGAGCCAAGGGGGGGAAGCGGTCGAAGAGCCTACACCCGCGATGCTCGAGGCATGGGTCGTCGAGTATCCGAAGCATCCGGATGTGCTCCGCGCAATTGTGTCCACCAAGTTGCAGTCCTCTGGAGACGCGGTGACGGAGGAGTTGGTGCCGTGGCTGGAGCGCTACGCGGAGGCGAGGCCACCGGACCCTATGCCACACAAGTTGCTGGCCAAGTACTATCTCGATGGCAAGGGCGCGGGGCGTGCATCGGCGATCCCGCACCTGCGATTCCTCGATCGGCGCGAGCAACACTCGTCGTCGTACGCGATGGAGTTGGCGCGGCTGCTCTTTGCCAAGGGAGATCGGGACGAGGCGGGAGTGATGGCAGCGCGTGCTGTCGCGGTGTCGCCTTATGACGCGAGCGTGCGAGAGTTTGCGGCGACAATGGCTCTGCAACGAAAGGACTTTGAAGAAGCGGAGCGGCATGTGCGGGCGCTGGTGACGCTCGAGCCGGATCGAGAGGTCCATGCCAAGCGGCTGGAGGCATTGCTCAAGTTGAAATCTGCGCCGCCGAAGTGACCTGTTGTTCCGCGCCGAGGCGCGCGAGCACCTTGGCGCTGAACGAAGCCCCTCGCTGCCAGCGAGGATCAGTTCTGCAACGCGTCGAAGAGGACCTCTTCTGCGGCGAGGCCACCTGCGATGAGGCCGGCACCCGAAACAAAGATGGTCACGCGTCGTTCGACGCTGTGGCGTCGGATGATCGCGATCACGAGCAGCGCCATGCCCAAGGCGGCCGTGATGGACACTGCGGCGGTGGAGTTCCCGAACAGGCCTCCCGCGCCGAGCCAGCGGACCTTCCAGCGACCCGCGATGTAAACGAGGACGAGGATTGCGGTCCACAGCGAGAGCCACCACGCGATGATGCCAGGGGACAAGAAACGCTCACCCACGCGGAGGAACCAGCGTCCCGGCTTCGCATCGAGCGAAGCGATCGGATTGAACTTGCGGAAGTGATCTGGGAAACCGAAGTGACGCACGAGCACGTCCCCCTCGTTCTCGCTCGTGAAATGTCGGAGCATGCGGCACTTGGTGGCAAGGCGCTCCGAATCCGGGCTGAGAACCAATCCCGCAGGCCCTTCAAAGAAGGCTGGTGGCGGGATGAATCGACGCCGATCGACGAGCCTTCCGATGAGAGGCAGCAGAGTCATGACGTAGAGCAGAGCCCGCAAGGGTGAGCGAGCGAGCGAGAGGTAGGGGTTGTACTCGGGGGCTTCAAATGCTTCGAGATCGGTGCGATTGACCTGTGTGAACGCACGCAGCGCGATCTCACGCAATGAACGGTGGTCGGCGTGCGTCTCGCCATCGGCTGGAAGGAAGACGCGCGTGCCCGGCGCGAGGCTTCTGAGAATCTCCGTCAACTCGCCACGAGCCTGATCGAGCAGGCGTGGCGTCGGTGCGGAGTTGGTCGCGGGATCCGTGTGGGGGAGATCGAAAAAGGCGAGGTTGGAAGCCGGAACGCCCAGGATGCTCCACGCGTCGTGGCACTCCTGCCGGCGGGCCTGGGCGCGCTCGTCGCTCGGGTCGACCGAGCCACACGTGAGATAAACGATGCGGATCGACTTATTCGCGGCGGCGCTGACCTGTGCATACTCGCCAGCGATGATCGCGCAATCGTCGGGATGTGCGGCGAGGATCAAGAGGTCGGCGGGTGCAGACGTGTCAATTGAAGGGCGACACAGGATGGAGGAATAGAGAAGCGCACCGGCGACGACAAGTCCCGGCAGCACGACCAACTGCACGACGATCGCCCAATGTGGTTCCATAGCCCCCGAGTGTTCCCTTGGCGTCGAACGGAGTGAGACTCCGCGGCGGGGCACAGTATATCAGAAAGCCCATGAAAAAGGGACCGATTGCTCGGTCCCTCGTGTGAAATCGGATGTCGCATTTTGTCACTGTCGGTTGTGCTTGCCCGGTCTCAGGCAAGTTGCGCCTGACGACGGCGAAGGTAGCGAGCACCCATCACCAGGCCGAGCATGCCCGCACCAGCGAAGAATGCCGGGGGGAGAGGGATGATGACGAGTTGGTCCTGCGAACCAGAACGGCTGGACGCGCGGAAACCCGCGAGGTTGTCGGAGTACGACGCGGACAGATCGCGGAACTGAGCGAAGTAGTTGCGAACTGAGGACGAAAGCCCCGAGACGCGAAGAGCGCCGTTCGACTCCCAGTTGGCCTCGTTCGCGTCGCCGAAGACGATTTCCCAGACGAGGAGTTGGAACGCGGCTCCCTGATCCCGGTTCGTGCCGCTGTCGGAGTTGCTCGCCCATCCGCCCTGGCCATTGAGGAGGCCCGTGGACTGCCCGTAGTTGTAGAGTTGCGCGAGGCGATTCGACTTGCCATCGCCCATCGCGGCATTGGCGAGATTCTGGGTGGTGGGGGCGGTCGTCACTTGTGTGAGATTGTGTGTGCGCCAGTTGGAATCGACGTGCTCGAGGATGTCGGTGCAGAACGTGCCAAGGGTCCGTCCGTTGAGGACGCTGCTCGAGTCGGACTGGGCAACAGCGTTAGCGCTTCCGGCGGCACCAGTCGTGAACTGGTGATTCAAGGAACCCGCGAAGACATTGGAATCGATCACTTTCGTCGAGCCAACCCAGAACTGGACGCCAACAGCGCGACCTGCGCCCACGCCGGCGAAACGCATGTTCACCTGGTCGTACGAATCAGGGGTCGCGGACGCAATGGGGGCAAGGGCACCCACCGCAACAGCGGCTACAGCAACACACCAAGTCTTCATGGACCCACTCTCTTTCTCTGTCACGCTTGACGAGGTTTGCGGCCCCGCTCGGCGTCCACCCTCCGGACATTTCGTAGAGGTCGAGTATGCCTGTCTAGGGACAGTCCACCGCTCGACCCGCTAGCGGTCGCCCTTTGCCCTCCCGGGTTTCCCCGATGGCGACGAGCCGTGACGTCTCTCTGCCGTCACGACGCGTAAAGCGACCGTTCCACAATGCAAAAATAGCACACAAACGCTGAACGGCAAGGTACTTCTTGCGCGTGCATAAGAGATTTCTCCTATACGGACGTTCGCACTCTGTTCTCAGTCCTGCTCTCAAGCAAAGTCGGACCTACGTGGTCTGATAACTGTTTCGTCGGAGACTCCACTTTCGTTGGCAGTGAGATCCAAAAGCGAAAAGAGGCGAGCGCGGTGGCGCTCGCCTCGAGGCGTTACTTGAATGTCGGGTTTGCAGCTATGGGTCAGTCGGGGCTTGCGAGGTGGGCAGCAGCCTGCCGCGAAGTTGTGCGAGGTCGCGCTTGTCTTGCGGCGAAAGTGTACCCGTCGCTTGTGTCGAGAGATTACGGACGATGTCCTTGGCTTGCTGACGCTGCGCCTCTTCGCCTTCGGCCAGGATGAGGGCGTGGGTGATCAGAATCGAAGGCGTGGGCGAAGAGGCTCTCAGAAGATCCCTGATCACGTGGTCGGCTTCATCGCGGCGTCCTTGTGCGGAAAGGGTGAGGGCGAGCGTTTGGAGCGAACCGGTGTCCTTGCGAGCGTCGTGGACTTCGCGAGCGAGCGTTTCGGCGCGGGAGAGGTCGCTTCGGCTGCCACCGGCGCGGGCGAGGGCGTAGGCGAGGTTGTTCTTGGCGATCAGTCGCACTGCGGGCGCAATGGTGGGAAGTTCGAGGATCAGGGTGTTGGCTTGAGCGGTGCCGGGAAAGTCGCCCACATCTGCGGCACACTGGGCCCAGGCGGCGAGCGAGGAGAGATTTCCCATGTCGCGGAAGGCCAGTTGTTTCGCGAGGGTGGCAGCGCGGGTGAGCAGGAGTTCGCCATCGCCTTGATCCTGCAGCGCGATGCCCGCCCGCCGAAGGACGCTGGCCGCGAGGAACCCGACGTTCGGGTCGTTCTCGCCGGCGATCTTCAAGGCGCGGTCCACGAGGCGAACGGCTTCGGCGTGCTCACCGGTGCGCACGAGTACCTCCGCGAGGTTCGCGAGGGCGCTGGCACGATTGGGGTCGGCGGCGATGGCTCGGCGGAAAGCCTCGATGGCGCGATCGGTGTTTCCAGTCCGCTGCAGCGTGGCGCCGAGCAGTTCGAGCACCGGCGCGGTTGGCTGACTGCTCGCCAGAGGTTCGAGGATTGCGAGCGCTTTCTGGCTGTACGCGCCGGGCGAGTCGGGAAAGCGCTCCGCAAGCGTTGACCACGCGGACGCGAGTGCGACTTGATCATCGACGTTGGACTCGCTGGAAGCGGCCCGGGCAAGTTCGATCCAGGTGCTGGCGGTAGGCTCGTCGGGGGTCTCGCTTGAAGCGAGGCGCAGCCACACGTCGTTGCGGATGGTCGCGTTGGTTACGATCAGATTCTTGAGCGCGTTGAGAACGGCATCTGGCTTGTTGGCGGCGAGTTCGGCGCGAGCGTACAAGGCAAGACCACGGATGCTGTCGCGACGCTCGAGAGCGGACTGGAAGTTCGTGAGGTGCGGGCGGAGTTGGGACGCCGCCTGATCGGGGCGTTGCACGGCAAGGTACGCCTCCGTGATCGCGAGGTCTGGCTCGAGGGCCGAACCAAGCTCGCGTTCTTTCCAAGCACGGCACGCCGCGACGACTTGGGGCCAGCGTCCCTGGGACGCGAAGATCTGCGCCGAAAGTCGAGCGGGTTCTGCGTCGGCGGGGAACGCGGTCATAGCGCGAGAGGCGATGGAGGCTGCCTGCTCGGCGCGCGGGGGAGAGAGGAGCATGAGGCGTCTCGCCGCGAGCATCTGGATCGACAGATTGCCCCTGTGTTGGAGGGCGAGCGACTCGAGAGCCTCGGGGTCGCTGAGTTTCTGGCGCTTGCGCAAGTCTTCGACGGCGCGGACGGCCTGTGCCTCGCTCGCACGCTGTGGGTCCGCCGCGAGGAGGTCCGCCAGTGCTCGGAGGTCATCGGAGCCACTGGCGCCGGAAGTGAGCAACAGACGCTGGCGAAGGAGGCGCAGGTCGGGCTCATTGGGAAGCGCGGCCGCGACCTGGTCGAGCGTTTCCTGTGCCCTGTCGAGTTCTCCCGCACGGATGTGGTGGTTGAATAAACCCGACCACGCCGCGAAGAGGTTGGCGTCCTCCTTGACGGCTTGGGCGTAGTTCGCGAGGGACTCTGTGTGATTGCCAACGAGTTCAAAGGTGCGAGCGCGGAGGAGTGATCGTCTTGCCGGGGGTGTGACGGCGTCGATGCGGCGCAGCGCCGCCTCGAAGGCTGGCAATTGCTGCAGGCGGAAGAGGTGCGCGGCGATCTCGGGCATCTGGTCTGGGCGGGTGGCAGGATGGTCGGAGGCTGCTTTGAGGTGGCGTATCGCGTCGGCCTTGGCGTCTGCCGCTGCAAGAACCGAGCCCGCGAACACGAGCAAGTCGGGCGTTGCCTGACTTCCTTCGCTTGAGATCAGGTCGCGAACGACGGGCACCGCGTCGGCGGTATCGCCTTGTGCTACGAGCAGTTCGGCAACCCTGCGGCCGAGGTTTGCATCGCTCTTTCGTTCGCGCCAGAGGGCGAGCAGTTCGGTGCGAGCATCGGCGAAGTTGCGTTGTTCCTGCAGGAGGACTGCCGCACGAAGGCGAAGTTGCGGATTGGAAGAGGCGTTGGCGGCGGCGCGCAGTTCGGTGACGGCGCCCAGGAGATCGGGCTGGATGCTGCGGGCGGGGTCGCTCATGAGCAGGACGTTGGCGAGCAGAACTCGGGCATCGATGAACCCCGGGCGGTCCGCGACGACGCTCCGCAGGTCGGCGATGACGGCATCGCGCGTGAGCGTGTTCATCTCGGGCACGATGCGCGCGCGAGCGTTCGCCACTCGAAGTAGAAGTTCCTGGTTGGCGCTGGCACCGGTGCCCTTGGCGAAGCGCTGCGTGGCTCGATCGACGAAGGACTGATCCCTGCACGCGCTGGGTGATGAGAGCGCACTGCGTTGAGCGGACATGTTGTCGGGGTTTGCATCGGCGAGGGAGATCCACGCTGGCCCCGCGGCTGGGTCGTTGGCGGTGTCGAGGAACGTCGCGATCTGGATGTCCCAGGCGAGGCGGTCCGGGGCGTTCGCGCCCTCGGCACCGGCGCGAAGCAAAGCAAAGCCCTCGTCCTTGCGGCCGGCGAGGCGAAGCGTGACCGCACGTACGGCGGCGGTCGAGGGCGCCTGGCCATAGGTCTTTTCGATCTGCGCGACGATCTCTTCCTCGAGCCCGAGTTCTTCGAGTGCGCTGGCAAGGGCGAGGCGCTCCATGGCACGCCTTGAGGGAGGAGTAGTGGAGGAGAGCAGTCCCCTGATGCTTTGCGTGGCGGCGTCCCGCTGGTCAGCGCGCAGATGGAGGAGCACGCGCGACACGCCTACTTCCTCGCGGAGTTGGCTCGCAAGGTCGGGCGTCGGCAGTCGCTCCGCAGCGGTCGAGATTGCATCCGCGAGCGCGATGAGTTCGGCGATCTCGGACCGCGATGCGCTGGACGTCACCGCGAGCGCGACGAGCGAGGAGAATCGCGCCATCGCGGCGTGCACCGCGCGGGGCGCCTGCGCGACCGCCATCGTCGATTGTTCGATTGCAGCGCGGATGTCTCCGGTCTGCAGCGAGTTCTGCGACAGGCGGATCCAGGGAAGGGCCCAGCCTTGCGACAAGAGTGAACGTGTGGAGAGATGCCACTGGTCGGCGGCTTCATCGAGGCGACCCATCGATGCGAGCAACTCGGCGTGCAGGAACGGGAAGATCGGCTCGCCCGGGCAGAGCGTGCAGGCGGACGCGAGGTTGCGCTCCAGTTCGATCAGGTTCGTACTCTCGTGCGGCTGGTAGGCGTCGATCGCGGTCGTCCAAGCGCGGGGGCGGAACTCTGTGGAGCGGGAAGCGAGCGCGTCGCGTATTGCGGCGGCGTTGGCGTCTTGTCCGAGTTGCTTGTAGGCGAGGGCTTTGATTCCCATCATCGTGACGTTTGTGCCATGGGCCGGGGTGGGGCTCGCTGACAACGCGTCGATGCAGTCCTGGGCACGTCCTGCGAGGTACAGGCGACGAGCCAGCGTCGTGGAGAGATCGTGCGATTTGATCGAACCGGCGGCGCTCGAGAGCACGGCGAGGGCATGATCGAACTTGCCCAGGCGGTCGAAGGTGTCGGCAAGGCGAAGGGCGTACGCCGCGTCGGGGAATGGAACACTCGAAGTAGCGGAGGCGTCGGCGGGGCGGAGCCCGGCGAGTTCACAGAGTTTCGGGAAGAAGTCGCCGCTTGGGATGTCAGCCGCGTCGTCGAAGGGCGCCAGGAGCGCGATGAGTCTGGCGCGCGGATCACCCGGAGCCTTGGCGACCACGCTCGCGACCAAGGCAGAGATGTCGGAGATGCGGCGAAGTTCGCGTAGAACGGCGGCGTAACGGAGTTGCCATTCGACATCCAGCGGGTCGAGCGCGCTGATGCGAGCGAGGATGTCCGGTGCGCCGCGATCGCGCGGGCGCATCGCGAGCATCGCCGACGCTTCGATGTGAAGGACGGGCAGGTCAGTCTCGGTCGTGGCGTCGAGCGAAGCGGGGCGGAGTTTCTGGGAGTAGAACACGGCTTCCTGCAGGAGTCCCGCCTGGAGGTAGGGTTCGAGCGTCTCCCGGAGGACGGCTTTATCGTCTGGCTTGATCGCGAGGTACCGCTTGAAAGCCGCGAGGGCTTCGTTGAGATGGCGACCATCGGGTTCCTCGCGATGGAGCCGCGCGCGGGCATAGCGCAGCAAAACGTCGGCGTCGTTGCCCACGCGCCCGAGGTAGCGCCCGAGGGAGTCGAGGGCGGCGGGGTAGTCGCCCTTGTCATATGCGGCGAGGCCTTCGACGCGCAGTCGCTGCGTCGAGCGCTGCGTCTGGTATTGGCGCAGGAGGACAAAGCCCGTCCCGCCCAACGCGATAACACCGGCGAAGGCTCCGAGCAGGAGCAGACGCCGCAGGGTCTTTGGCTTGATGCTCATTTCTTGATGAATCCCTTCAGGATCATGCCGACGGTTCGAGCGATGATCGTCATGTCGTACCAGAACGACTGCTTTTCGACATACTCAAGGTCGTAGCGGATCCATTCCTGGAAGTCCGTGTCCTTGATTCGTGTGCGGCGGATCTGCCAGAGGCCCGTGACGCCGGGGCGGACGGAGAGGCGAGCCTCGCGCCAGCCGGGACAGAACTGATTTTCTTTGTAGGGACTGGGGCGCGGGCCGACGATTGACATGTCTCCCTTGAAGACGTTCCAGAACTGGGGAATCTCGTCGAGTTGGTACTTGCGCAGGAACTTGCCGACGCGGGTGAGGCGCGGGTCGTTCTCCATGAAGAACTGAGGACCGTCGGCTTGGTTGACGGCTTGGAGGCGCTTCTTGATCTCTTCTGCGTCGGGACGCATGGAGCGGAACTTGAGGCAGCCGAACTCTCTTCCGCCCAGGGTCTCACGCTTGTGCGCGAAGAAGATGGGTCCGTTGTCTTCGATGCGAATGGCGGCGATGATGATCGGGTAGAGGGGGAGCGTGCCGATGAGGGCGCAGCCGGAGAACGTGAGATCGAATGCGCGTTTCGCGAGTTTGGACCACTTGGGCACGAAGATGGGTGGCAGGACCGCGGGCGGGGGCGTGAGGGGTTCGAGGTCCATCCAACTCACTTCGCCACGGGGCGGGCGTGCCTCGGGCTTGTCCCACATCACGCTCGGACCGACGGCAGAAACGGCGGGCTCGACCGCGCGGCCCGCACCAATCCAGACCGGCCCCACGAAACTCGCGCCCTTGCTGACCTGCGCGGTCTCGTCCGCCCACACGCGATCAGCGATGCGCTTGATGCGATCGATCGTCGCGTCCGGGCGCTTCCAGTCTCGCACGAGATCGCGGATGAACTTGTCGGACTCTTCGGGCTCGTCGGCGTTGTACACCTTGGCGTTCAACTTGCCGGCGTGACGCTCGCGGCGCGGCACGGTCTGGCGCAGCGTGATGCGTGCGGCATGCACGTCGCTGGCGTTCTGCCAGAGTTTTGCGATTTCCACGTCGGTGGTCAGCACAATGTGCGCCACGCGGTGGTTTGCGCCGCGATAGACGCGGCTGAACTTCACGAACTTGCCTTGATTGTCTGAAACCACTTCCTCGCGATACCCGCTCTGGCGCGAGTCGATCAGGCGGATGTTGAAGATCGTGGGGTTGACCCATGAGATCGTCTCAAGGATCGGCGCAAGGCGGAAGAGCGCGAGCGTGCG